>PPCM01000067.1_pt1 | contig 187673 bp, 181 predicted proteins | sample 1555541 | NCBI WGS metagenome assembly PPCM01 (sample SAMN05284479, study PRJNA326546) | Marine sediment metagenome, whole genome shotgun sequencing project. | isolation source: marine sediment | place: Germany: Wadden Sea | collected 2012-09-05
ACAGGGCGGTGTCTTGCCATAGTGGGAACACGGCTCTAGTGTAACGTACATCTCTGCCCCCTCTATTGATCTTGTTGCATTTGTTATTGCATTTACTTCCGCATGTGCCTCTCCGCATTTTTCATGATAGCCTTCACTAATCTTTATATTGTCCTTAACAATTACAGCCCCTACCATAGGATTTGGGTTCGTCCACCCTCTTCCTTTTTTTGCTAATTCTATGGCTTCACCCATCCATTTTTCTTTATTCATTTATTCCTCCAATAAAAAAAGTAAGCTTCCATTTTCTTCGGGAGCTTACTTTACGACCTATATTTTTTATGAAGACATATCAATATAAAAAAACCCTAAAGACATGTCTTCAGGGTAATATACGTAATAGTGTTCATTACTTTCTTCTCACATCCAGACTTTAACTGTCGGTTTCTGAATTACACAGAATCAACGCCGTAGCGCTCGCGGACTTTTACCGCCGGTAGGGAATCTCACCCTGCCCCGAAGAATCTTATTTAATTAATGATACTTTAGCATATCTATTTTTTATAGGCAAGCATTATTTTATTTTGTTTATCATTTCTTTTTGAGGGTATATTACTATTAACTCTTTTGAGAGTAATTTCTCTTTATTTATTTTAATGCTGAGCAAGGCTATATGCCTTGCCATTTTTTTGTTGATTTTTTCCTTTTTTTGTATTATATTATTCTTGTAATGTAATTCATTTTTGAGTTTACATTTTGGTGATGGAGTTCGCCATTAACCGCTTTTGAGCTAATGACTCCTACTGAAGACATGTCCTCAGTAGGAGTTTTTGTATTTTTAGACACTATTTTGGACCTTAGTTATTTTACAATACACGGAGGTATTATTATGGCAACAAGTTTAGCAATTCTTATTATTTTTGGTTTATTTTTCAACTTTATTTTTACTAAGATAAAGTTACCTGGTTTCGTAGGTATGCTTATTTTAGGTGTTTTAGTCGGCCCTTATGCTTTTGATCTGTTAGATCCTAATCTTTTAGTAGCTTCTGAGGATTTTAGAAAGATCGCTCTTATTATTATTTTATTACGTGCTGGTCTAGGTATTAGTCGTGATTCCCTAAATAAAGTTGGCCCTACAGCTATTAAAATGAGCTGCATTCCTGGTATCTTTGAAGGTCTAACTATTGCGTTTATTTCTACTAAGTTTTTAGGTTTTTCCTTTATTCAAGGTGGTATTTTAGGTTTTATTATTGCTGCTGTTTCTCCAGCAGTCGTCGTCCCTATGATGTTGAATATGATCGAACGACAAATCGGAACTAAAAACAATATTCCTACTCTGATTTTGGCTAGTGCCTCTATAGATGATGTTGTTGCCATTACTATTTTTACTACTTTTATGGGTTTATATAGTGGTAGTGAGCTTAATATTGGTATTCAACTTGCTCACATTCCTTTATCTATTCTCCTTGGCATATTATCTGGTATTGTCTTAGGTTTTCTTTTGGTTTATCTTTTTAAAAAGTTTAGTATCCGTGATACCAAAAAAGTTCTCATTATTTTAGGGGCTGCTATTTTTCTTACTACAATCGAGTCTGCCCTTAAAAGTAAAATAGAGATTGCTGCTTTGCTTGGCGTTATGACCATCGGTTTTATATTACTAGAAAAGCTACCGTATGTAGCCGAAAGATTATCTGCAAAGTTTAATAAGATATGGGTTTTTGCTGAAATGCTTTTGTTTGTTTTAGTCGGTGCACAAGTTAATATATATGTTGCAAAAGATTCTGGCCTTGTTGGTATTGCTATTATATTTATTGGCCTTATCGCCAGAAGCATTGGTGTATTAATATCTACTGCTACAAGAAAATATAGTTGGAAAGAACGGTTCTTTTGTATGATTGCTTATACACCAAAGGCTACAGTGCAAGCAGCGATCGGAGCTATCCCACTTTCCTTTGGAGTAGCTTCAGGAGATGTGATTTTATCTATTGCTGTTTTATCTATTTTGATTACCGCACCTTTGGGAGCCATAGGTATTCGTAAGGCTATCCCAAAATTAATTGAATAAGAATCGTAATAAGCAAAACAAAAAGGTTGGTATCATATCAGATATGATACCAACCTTCTTACTTGTTTTTATATTTTTCTACTCTGTTTCTTCCATCATCTTTTGCTTTATATAATGCTTCATCTGCTTTGTTTGTTATTTCTTCTATTCTTGTATTACCTTCTACTGTTTCTGACACTACACCAATTGACACGGTTACTTTTTTTAATTTTTCATCACAGGTGCATTTTGTCCCTACATTTTCTACTGCCGCTCTTATTTCCTCAGCAAATATCATCATTTCCTCTTCTGTTCTTTTGATTGATGCGACGATAAACTCTTCTCCACCGTATCTTGCTAAGAAATCAATTTCTTTTCTTATGCATTTTTCTATTGTTTTAGCAACTATTTTCAAGGTTTCATCTCCCTCTAAATGGCCACATGTGTCGTTATATTTTTTAAAATGATCTATATCTATCAATGCTATTGATAATATTTCCTTTTTACTTTTTATATCTTCCCATCGTTTATCTAAATGCATTTGAAAATACCTTCTATTGGGTACTCTTGTCAGCGGATCTAACTTTGACGCTATATCCAATTTTTTATATGTCTCATTCATTTTTTCTATATTATTTGCATTATCTAAAGCCACTGCAATATATGATGCCAGTATATCCAATACATCTTTAATATATTCACTAAAATTTTTCCCCTCATAATCATACAGGCAAATTGCGCCTATGATTTCGTCTTCTACAAGGAGTGGGAGATACACTAAACCAACAGCCTCTTTTTTATTTCCTGTTACTTCTTTTATATATTCGATTGAGTTGTTTTGCAATGTATTTAGTACTGTTAACTCTTTTGTATTCATCATCCAATTATTTATTGGGTTTTCGTATGCTTTAAATGAAAAACCTGCCTCTTTCTTTTGGACACCTCTTAACTGTTTCTTATCTTTTTCATATAAAAACAATTGAAAATCATCGTTTCCGATAATACTTTCAATATTGTTATATGACTCTACAAGTATATTGAAAACATCTTCAGCTGATGCTATTTTTTTACATACTGCATTTAGTTGCCTTAAATTTTTATTTACTTTTTCTAACTCACTATTTTCATTTTTTATATCACTTATTTTCATCTTTTCATTTATAAAATTAATTCGTGCTTTTTTTAATGATTTGTCTATTTTATTGTTTACTTTTATAGCTTTCTTTAAATATTGTGCCGCTATATCATACTCTCCATCTGCATAATATATTTCTGCTAATTGCTTGCTTGCATCTCTTAATTCTGCTTTTTTTGTCTTTATATCTCCTATTTGTTCAAGTTCTAGTAGTTCTTTCTTTGCATATTCTAGTTTTTTAGCACATATTAAGCTATTGATTAACTCTATTTTTGAACTTATATATAAAGACTTGTTTTTTTCATTTATAGCTTCTGCTCCTGCTTTTTTTATGTACCTGATACTATTATCATACTCTTCTCTTTCTCTATAATACTTCCCATATGTTATCAATGCATGTATATAAGCATATTTAATATTGTTCTTACGCGCTATTGTGAGGCCTTTTTCTATTCTTTCTTTGGCGTCTTTGTATCGTCCTTGAAATGCGTATACTTCTCCCATGTTAAGTTCCATTATTGATTGAAACATTGGCTTCATCTTTCCACTAAAAATTTCCTCTGCTTTTTCCAAGTATTTATTTGCCTGTTCATAGTCTTTAAGGTCAGAAAAAATAATAGACATATTATTATATATTTTACCTAAGGTTGCTGATTTTTCATTTTCTTTACAGGTTTCTATGCCTAGATAAAAATAATATAGCGCATTATCTATTTCTCCCATATCTCTATAGATTAGTCCTATCCCACTTTTTATATCTGCTCTAATTTCTTTATCTAACCCTTGATACTCTGATATTTTTTCACCTTTGTAAAACCACTTGTATGCAACCTCAAGTTGACCCATGTAGTAATATGACATGCCTGCATAATATGCACTTTTTGACAAGTTTTCATAATCATGGTTTTTTAGTGCAATGTCATAGCATGCCTGGCTATATTTTATTACCTTTTGTGGTTCAATATATAATAGTTTTTCACACTTTTCGATTAGTCTCTTTGCATCACTTTTCATTTTGCTCACAACCATTCTCATACACTTCTACTCTATTTCGCCCTTTTTCTTTGGCTTTATAAAGTGCTTCATCTGCGTTATTTGTTAAGGTTTCTATCCTTAGCCCTATCTCCGCTGTGAGCGTACTTATTCCTATTGAAACTGTTAGTTTTCTGAGCATTTCGTCTATGACACATGTTGTTTCTATTTTTTCAATAGCTTGTCTTACTTCCTCAGCGTATTTTATGATTTCATTTTTATCTTTTCCAACATTAAATATTATAAATTCTTCTCCACCAAATCGTGCTAAAAAATCTTCTCCTTTAATTATGTTTTCTCTTAGTGTATCCGCCACTTTTTTTAATGCTTTGTCGCCTTCTATATGGCCACATGTATCATTGTATTTTTTAAAATGATCTATGTCTATTATCATCACAGATATATTTTCTTGTTTTTCAATATAATCTTCCCATCTTTCATTTGTGAACATATTAAAATATCTTCTGTTTGCTATCTGGGTTAGCGGATCAATCTTGGATGCTTTTTCTAGTATCTTATTTGTCTTTTCTATTTTTTTTATGTTTTGCGCATTATTTATGGCAACTGCAATATACGAAGACAATATTTCTATTATCTCTATTGTGTTTTTATCATAATGCGTGCCCTCATAATCAAAAATACAAATCGTTCCTATTAAATCATTTTCTGCTATTAAAGGTATATATAAAAAACTAACTGCATCTTGCCTTTTTCCTGTCACTTCTTTTATATAGTCTATAGACTCTTTTGATAAATTATTAATGTCGTATGTCTTTTTTTTACTCATCATCCACTTATTTAACTCATTGTAGAATGCTTTTTCCTGCAATATTTCATTCTCCATGGTATATCCAACTAATTTATTTCTTTCCTTTTCATACAAAAACACCTGGTACTCACATTTAGGGACCAGTTTTTCTAGATTACTATACACTTTTTTTAATATGAGATTTAGCTGATATTGAGATGTAATACTTTTGCATATAAGACTTATTTCTTTCAAGTTTTTATTTATGCTCTGTAGTTCCTGATTTTCTTTATTCACCTCTGATACGACCATCTGCTCTTCAGCAAATCGTAGCCTTTCCAACTTTTGCTCTTTTTCTATTTCATCATTAATTTCAATGGATTCTTTATAGTATTTATATGACTCTATATGCTCACCCTTATCTTGTAGACATCTACCGAGTCCATACAGCGCATTATTTAATTCTTTCTTTTTTCCTAGTCTTTTAGATGTTTCTATTATTCCCTTTAAAATTATTCGTCCCTTTTGCCATTCTTTAGTTTCATTATATAGCAGTGCCAATTCTTTATAGTTATCCAAATTATAAAAATCATTATTTTCTTTTATGGCCATTTCATGTGCATTCTTCAGTGTTTTCTCTGCTTTTTCATACTCTTTTCTGCCTTTGTATATTTTTCCCATAGTATTTTCTATACTGATTAGAGATATGCTCATTTTATATTTTGTTGCTAATTCCTTAGCAATATTTAGCGCTTCTTCTGCCTCAGTATACTTCTTTTGATCTGCATATGCAGATGCTATGTTTAGGTTTATTAATGTCTTTATATTGTTGTCTTTTACTTCTTTTTCTACCGCTTCAGCCTTTAACAAATATGCGATACAGGTTTCATTTTCACCTAATATTGAATATATTAATCCAATATTATTATATATACGACACAAGCCTTTATAATATTTTATTTCTTTACTTATTTCTATAGCTACAAAATAGTGTTGTAATGCTTTTTCTAGCTGATCTAATGCGGCATATATGAGTGCCATTCCCTTGTGCAGCTCTACGATATCTTTCTTCATTACAATTTTGCTTCCGCTAATACGAAGTCCTCTAGCAAATACTTTTCTCGCTTCTATAAAATCTCCTGTATAGTATTTTGCCATACCTTGATAATAGAGACTTTTTGCTATTCTTGCGTAATCTTCTATCTCTTTTGACAGAGCCAGTGCTTCTTCACTTTTTTCCAGGACTATATATGGGTCTGCATATATTTTTTCTTCGCACACCTTTAATTTATTATCTATTACTGCAATTTTTTCTTTTTCCTTTGCCTTTAACATTTACGCCGCCTCACTTTATAATTCCCTCTACTATTATATCACAGAATTTTTTGTTTATTATTCTTTATCTTTTAAGTTTTCTTTAAGATTAATATTCTATACTTTATTTAATATTTAATAAAAGGAGTATTATCATGAATAAAAACAAGAAATTAATTTCAAAAAAAATGGTTGTTATAGGTGTTCCTATTTTAGTAATCGTTCTCATTGCAGGTGTGCTTTTCAATAATAGTGCAAAAGCATCTTCTGTAGAATTGCCTGCTATGCTTTCTGCAACTGTTACTAGAGGTGATATTTCTATGGAAATATCTTCTAACGGTACTGTTGAGGCCTCTTCTAAAAGCCAAATACGGTCAGAGTCCTCCGGTACGGTTTATGATATCGTCTCAGTTGGTGACCAAGTAGAAGCAGGAGATTTGCTTTTTACCGTTCAAAGTAATTCTTTAAATGTTTCAACAGAATCTGATAGATTGAGCTATGTTAAGTCAACTAATACGCTTAATAATTTATATGCAGATTTATCTGATTTGACGGTTTACGCTTCAAACAATGGTACTATTACTATTCCAAATAACACTATTGGTGAATCATATAGTAGCAATCAAGTTTTTGCTACTATTACTGATGAGTCTAACATGCAAATTTTAGCACCTTTTGCACCTAACTTAATTGATGACTTATCTGTTGGAGATACAGCCTCTATAACACTTGATATTTATTATTCTGTTATTGATGGCGTTGTTTCAAAAATTGGTAACTCACCAAAACCTTATGAAAATGGGCGCTTATACTATGAGGTTACGATCGACTTTGAAGACCCTGGGGCTTTATCTAGCAATGATACTGCTATGGCTTCTATTACTAATGACAATGGTACTTTTACCACAATGTTTTCACAAAACTTAACTGAAAGTGCTGGTAGTTCTGTCATGCTAGACGTTTCGGCATCTTTAGATGAGCTTTATGTATCTAGTGGGGACTATGTTCAAAAGGGTGACTTGCTTGCAAAGTTTTCTAGTGAATCTTTAGAGGAACAAATTACTTCTGCAGAAATAGATGCTGCAAAGGCTAGACTATCCTATGAAAAGAGTTTAGGTGATAGCGCGGTTTATTCTCCTGTTTCTGGTACTGTAGTATCTGTTGATGCACATTCTGGTGATAGTATTGATGACAACACTGTAGCTGTTACTGTTTCAAATATAGATGCTTTAAAAGCTGTTGTTCCAATAGATGAAAGTGATATTAATCAAATCATTCAAGGACAAGAAGCTATTGTAACTTTTACTTCTAGTGATGATGTTTTCTTTGATGGAAAAGTTAACTCTATATCTTTAGAAGGTAACTCTTCAAATGGGACTGTTACTTTTGATACTACCATTGGCATTGAACCGACTGGTTCTGATTTTATGTTGCTTCCTGGTATGAATATTGATGCTTCTATTATTATTGGTTCTGCTTCTGATGTTTTACGCTTACCTGTAGAAGCTATTCAAAGCAAAGGTTCTACTTATTTTGTTATTACTAACCCTGACGGTGAAGGCTTTGATCGAATTACTGAAGTTGAAGTTGGGCTTATATCTAGTACTTACGCAGAAATAAGTAGTGGTTTAAATGAAAACGATACTGTTTATTATGCTCAAGAAATTGGCTCCTACGCTTCTAAAGATGCAGGCTTTAATTTGATGCCTGGCTCAGGTGGTGGCGAAGGTAAACGTAGACCAGATTAATAGGAGGTGTTAACATGATTAGAATTAATAGTATTAACAAAACATATACTATGGGCGAAATAGCTCTTCAAGTATTAAAAGATGTTAGTATTTCAATAGATGAGGGCGAATATGTAGCAGTAGTGGGTCCAAGTGGATCTGGTAAATCTACCCTTATGAATATTTTAGGTTGCTTAGATTTGCCCGATGATGGTTCTTACTACTTAGATAACAAAGAAATAAGTGAATATACTGAAGATCAATTGTCAGCGATTCGAAACGAAAAAATTGGTTTTGTTTTCCAAAGCTTTAATTTATTACCAAAGCTAACTGCTTTGGAAAATGTTGAACTGCCTCTTATATATCGTGGCCTTAGTCCTAAGGAACGTAGAGAAAAAGCAACTAAAGTTCTTGAATCTGTTGGTCTAAAAGAACGACTTCATCACAAACCCTCTGAATTATCTGGTGGGCAACAGCAACGTGTTGCAATAGCTAGAGCCTTGGCTGGTGACCCTCCCTTTATTTTGGCTGATGAGCCTACTGGTAACTTAGATTCTAAATCAGGTCATGACGTAATGGACATGCTTGACCAGATGAATAAAGATGGTAAAACTATTGTCCTTATAACACATGAACAAGATATCGCTATAAGAGCATCTCGTGTTATTACTATTCGAGATGGTGTTTTAACTGAGAAAGGAATGAATTAAATGGATTTTCTAACTACAGTGAAACTAGCCATTCGTTCTATAATTGGCAATAAAATGCGTTCTTTTCTAACTATGCTTGGTATTATTATTGGTGTATCTGCCGTAATCATTATGGTTTCGCTTACGCAAGGTGCTACTAATAGCGTTACAGAAAATATTGAAAGTATGGGCTCTAACTTATTGAGTGTTTCTATTAAGAGAAATGAAGTTGGTACGACCGAATTAAATTATTATGACTTTAAAGAATTTGAGGAATTACCTAGTGTAGCATATTCTTCTCCAGTAATTTCTTCTAGTGTTACTGCAAAATATGGTTCTACTAGTTATGATACATCTATACTTGGTGCAGATAACTCTGTTATGAATACACAAAACTATACTATTGAGACCGGTCGCTTTATTGTACCTTTGGATATTGTTGCTAAAAACAACGTGGCTGTAATTGGTGCTACAATTATTGACGAGCTGTTTTCTGATACTGATCCTGTTGGTCAAAATATCGTTCTAAATGGCAAAATCTATGAAGTAGTAGGTGTTTTTGAAGAAAAATCTTCAGATTTTAATGATCCTAATGATCAAATCATTGTGCCTATTACCTCTGCTCAAAACTTACTTGGACAAGCTTATATAACACAAATATATGTTTCTGCTTCTGATAGCGAGCAAATCAGTACCGCAGAAACAGAGCTTACTGATTATTTGACAGATGTATATGGTAGCGAAGATGCATATAGAGTAATGAACCAACAAAGCTTACTCGATACAATAAGTACTGTTACAAAAACTTTGTCTCTAATGTTAGGGGGTATTGCTGCTATTTCTTTACTGGTTGGTGGTATTGGTATTATGAATATTATGCTTGTTTCAGTTACTGAGCGTACGAGAGAGATAGGGATTCGTAAAGCTATAGGTTCTAAGCGAAGTGCCATACTTAAACAATTTTTAATTGAGTCATCTATAGTTAGTGGAATTGGTGGTATAATAGGAGTTATACTTGGTGTCGCAGGCTCATATATCATAGGAAAAGCTGTAAGTATTAACGCAACTTCTCCCCTTTACATCATTATTATAGCTTTTGGTTTTTCATTGTTAGTTGGTATTTTCTTTGGAATATACCCTGCAAACAAAGCTGCTAAGCTTAAACCAGTTGATGCTCTTAGATATGAATAATATAAAGGTGTATTTATGAAAGTACTATTAGTTGAGGATGAGATGAAACTTACGCAAGCTTTGTCTCATCTTTCAAAAAAAGAAAATATTGATATGGATATTGCCAATAGTGGTGATGATGGGTTATATATGGCTCGAAACGTCCGATACGATGTTATTGTATTAGATGTAATGCTGCCAGAAATGAATGGTTTTGAAATACTTAAAACACTTCGTAATGACCATAATAATACGCCTATACTTATGTTGACGGCAAAGGATACCATCGAAGATAAACTTTTTGGTTTTGATTTAGGGGCTGATGATTATCTACCTAAACCTTTTAATACTAAGGAATTATTTGCACGTATTAAAACTTTATCAAAACGTATTTCAACTGTTTTTCAAGGCGAATCATTGATCTTTTGTGATATTATTTTTCAACCAACTAATTCGATGTTAATTATTGGCACTGACGAATTTATTCTTAATAAAAAAGAGTCCGATGTTTTAGAAATGTTTTTACGTATGCCTAATCAAGTCATTAGTAAAATGCAACTTCTCGACAGAGTATGGGGTTTTGATACAGATATCTCTGAAAACAATGTAGAAATTGTGATTCATTCACTTCGCAAAAAACTGGGCGCCTCAAATACTTCTAAGATTCAAACGCTTAGGGGTTCAGGTTATGTTTTAAAGGAGGTTAATCATGTTTAAAAATATACAAATTCGATTAACTGCTTTTACGCTCATTTCCCTAATATGCTTTTTAACTGCTTTCTCTGTCGTATCTATTATTCAAACTACTAGACAAGTATCTATCGGCGCTCAAAGAGGTCTTTCTAATCTTTTTGATAAAGTAGATAGCCTTGATTTAAAAGAGTTAGACTTTAAGAATAATCCCATTAACTATGAAAAAAACAATGAAAATGGTGCAAATATTTTAAGAAGACCTAATTTAATATTTTCAAATAATATAAATATTATAATTAAAGATGTTAATAATGATATTGTTTTGCAATCGGACAACGACTTTACTATAACGCGTGAATTAGATCCGTTTTTTGATACTTTAGTCTCAAATAGTCAGCGTCATTTTGAAGAAATATCTATTAATGATAATAACTACTGGGTTCTAACTGATTATAAAATTATTGATCAAGAATTATATATTGTTCATCTGTTATCTAACAGGCATTTAGAAAACGAAATGTTTTTTATTTATATACGTGGCTTGGTTATGATTTGGATATTTAGCATTATTGTTCTTGGTTTAATTAGTTGGTTTTTGGCGTACATAGCCTTAAAACCTGCTAGGACATCTTGGGAACAACAAAAAAGATTAATTGCAGATGTCTCTCATGAATTGAAAACGCCATTAACCGTTGTTAAAGCTAATTTGGATATTCCTATTTCTGAACCAACTGATCAAATTAAAGATCACTTAATATGGTTAAATAATGCCTATGAAGAAACCAATAATATGACAAGTCTTGTAAATGAACTTTTAACATTTTCTAGAATAGACGCAGGTCAAGAAAAGATGTCATTTTCTCAGGTTGATTTACATGAACTATTAATTGCAACAAGTAATAAGATGTCCCCACTTTTTTCTCAAAAATCAATTGATTTCTCGACTTCTATTAGTGACGAATTACTCATCCAAGGGGACTATCATAGATTAAACCAATTGATCAAAATACTTCTTGATAATGCTTTTAAGTATACAGAAAAAGGTCATGTAAATATTACTGCCTATAAAAAGCATCAGCATATATTTATTGAACTATCAGACACGGGTTGTGGTATTTCTGATGAGGCTTTACCATTTATTTTTGATAGATTTTATAAAGAGGACTCTTCAAGGTCAAAGTCTGGATTCTCATCTGGCCTTGGACTTAGTATTGCTAAGTGGATTGTACATTCGCATAAAGGACAAATTACTGTGAACAGCGAACTAGGTAATGGTTCAACTTTTATTGTTAAATTACCTGCTTCATAATTTTACTTGTTTTTGCAATTTGAAAAGCTAGCTGCAATAATTCTTACTATGCATCTAGCTTTTTTCATTTGTTATTGTTTATTGGTAGAATCCGTTAACCTTGATACGTTTGATTTTGTAAAAAATCCATCAAACCCGTCATACCTTTGAATATACTCGTTAACTATGAATGTATTTTTTGATGGATATGTAAATGTCTGTTTTAAACCATCATTTCTTGATCCTACTAGCTCTATCATAAATGTCATTCCTTCTTTTTGCAATGCTTCATATACATTCTCTATTTTTCTTGTATTAAATGCTAGATGATGTGCTCTTGTACCATAATTATGTATGAATTTTTCAGTAGGTCCAGTTTCTTTGTCATTTTTGTACGGCACTATTCCTGATGTATAAACCATTGCAAATTTTGCTTTATCTTTTCTTAATACATTTGTTATAGAATTAAACTCTTCTATATATATTGCTCGATCAAAATCATGGTTGGTCAATAACATAAATTCTATTATCGCGTTATCTCTATCTTCTGAATGTACTCTTACTGATAAATGATCTAATTCATCAATATATATCATCGGGTCTTCTGGCTTTTTTTCAAATACATAGTCTTTATTATGTATCTCCCCATTACGATATGTGCCTTTATTCTTTTTCCATTGTATAAATCCAAATGATGTCCCACTTATACTTGATGGAATGGTTTGAATAAAATCATGGGTTTCATATGTTTCAATTTCTTCTGTCATAAACTCTATTTGATATTTCTTTTGTATTTCTACGTATTTTTTTATGTCTGTTACTTCAAACACCAGTGTTTCTAGTCTGGTGTTTTCTGCATTTATTGTTTTGGGTGCTATATTAAATTTTTTGAACGGATTATCTTTTTCTACTTGGCGAGCAGTTAGTATTATATCTGCTGATCCTGCCTCTTCTAATACGACTGTCTCTTTGCCTCGCTCATAATAGCTTTCTTTTGTTTCATATCCTGTAAATTTATTCATTTCTTCGATTGCATTTTTCATGTTTTCATTTTCAACATTGATTATTATTCCTGCTAGATCTCCTACCAACCCATCTAGACCTCTATCTTTTCTTGTTCTTTTTGCTTCAGGGACTCTTTTGTTTAAGTAGCTTTCGCTATTTTTGAAATGATCTAGCCCTGACTCTGCGTATTCACACGGATAGTATTTTCCCATCCCTAATATATTTTGATATTTAATAACAATCACCTCATTTGTGTATTCCTTCGCATGCATTTCCTATACTAAAACAGCCTACTATTTCATTTCTATTATTCCTTACTGCTATTTCGTTTTTCCCACTATTAAACAGTCTCTTTAAACCTGCAGTTAACGTCTCATCTTGACTAATACTTTCTGACACTTCTTCTAAATATGTTCTTCTTTCCATGACTTCTTTTATCTCAGTAATATTTAGATATGCTGAGAAATTTTTACTTCCAAAAAATGTTTCTACATATGCTGTTGCTGGTTTAAATATCATATCTTCCTTTGTTCCACTTTGCTCGATTTTACCATCTTTTAGGAGTATGATCTTCGTTCCTAGCTTTAATGCTTCTTCTATATCGTGGGTCACAAATACTATGGTTTTTCCTAAATCCTTGTATAGTCTTATGATTTCATCTTGTAGTACTCGTCTTGTTATGTCATCAACTGCTCCAAAAGGTTCATCCATGAGTATTATGTCTTGGTCAGCTGCAAGTGCTCTTGCTACGCCAACTCTTTGCTTTTGTCCACCACTTAGCTCTCTTGGATACTTATTTAGGTAAGTTTCATCTAACCCTACAATGTGTATCAACTCTTTTGCTTGTGATTTTTGTAATTCTATTGGTTTTTTCATTATATTTAGCACATAGCCAATGTTTTCTTCTATGGTCATATGTGGAAATAATCCTATTTGTTGTATTACATAGCCTATGTTTCTTTTTAGCTTTATAGGATCTATTTCCTTATACGGTTCATTTTTATAATACATATCTCCTTTTGTAGGAGATATAATTCCATTAATCAATTTTAACAATGTGGTTTTACCACATCCGGATGCACCTATTAGCACAATAAACTCACCTTGTTTAATCTCAAGGCTAATATTGTCTAAAACGGTCTTATTCTTTTGATAGTTCTTATACACATTGTTAAATTTTATAAGCGACATTATATCAAGTTCTTTCCTCTTAAGAAATTCTCTGCTACTACTTTTGGATCTTGATTTTCTATTTCTACATAATAATTCATAAGTATCATTTCATCGTCTGTAATATTGTTTCCTAGTACATTTAAGACGTCTTTTAACTCTGGATATTTTTCTAGTGTTTCACCTCTTATTAATGTTGCTGCATGGTATGATGGGAAGTATTGTTTATCATCTTCTAGTACTCTTAAATCATATAGGCCTAGTGTTCCATCTGTTGAAAATGCATTAATCACATCTACTTGCCCTGAACCTATTGCGTCATATTTCAAACCGATATCTAGCTCAACCTCACTTTTAAATGTAAAGCCATATAGTTGACTAAGTGCAGGCATACCATCTTCTCTTTCATAAAAATCATATTCTGCCCCAAATACTATTTGGTCACTATTTATACCTAAATCCGTATAAGTATTTATATTGTATTGCTCTGCCTTTTCTTCTGTAATAGCTAGTGCATATGTATTGTTGAAGCCGTATAAGTCTAACCACTCAATATTATACTCTGCTTTGTATTTCTCTTTTACACTTTCATATAACTTCATTGGATCATTAATATTATCTTCTTTTAATACAAACAACCAACCTGTCCCTGTATACTCTGGGTATATGTCTATTTGACCACTAATCATGCCTGGATGAATATTTGATGTTCCGCCACCTACGCCCAAAACACGCTCAACTTTTATATCTGTCTTTTCTTCAATCAAAATACTTACCATCTCTGCTAGGATATATTGCTCCGAATGTGGTTTTGATGCAACGACTACTTTTTTGTCCTCTACTTGCTTTGAACCACATCCTATCATGGATATAATCATAACAATTACCAATAATGCTCCTATGCCTTTTCTAATCATTTAACACAGCTCCTTTGCTTTCATCTCCCATAATTTGATAACGTATTCTTTTTTCGACCATCCCCAATAAATAGTCTGTTCCGATTGCTAAGAATGCTACTAATAAGCTCCCCGCCACCGTTAGTTCTTTAAAATTTGTTGTAATGCCCCTCCAAATAGCTACCCCTAGGCCACCTGCACCAATAAACGATGCGATGCCCCCTAACGCTATTGTCATTATTACCATTGTTCTAAAACCCGCCATTACCACTGGCATGGCTATTGGTATTTGAATCTTTAATAGAAGTTGCAGGTCAGTGCTTCCCATACCTGTCGCTACTTCTATTATTTGCGGATTCACTTCTTTTATGCCTACATATGTGTTTCTAATTATTGGTAGAACTCCATATGCAACAAGTGCAATCAAAGCGCTTGTTTTCCCTATGCCCGTAAATGATACTAAAAAACCAAATAATGCAATTGATGGAATTGTATATACAAAGTTAGATATGGCTAACACGACATTCGCTAACTTTTCTATTCGTGTAATTGCGATGCCTAGGGAAATGCCAATTATTGTAATAAATAAAATAGCTATTGCCGACAATACGATGTGCTCAATTAATAAATCTAAAAAAAATTCTTTCCTTTCAACATATAAAACAAATACGTCTTTCAGAAACATTTCGCACCTCTTTTCTGCTGCAATAGCTTATGTTAATATTTTACCTCTCTTAATGAGAAGAATCAAACCGAATATCAATTATGTGTATTTATGCCCATGTTCTACACCGTTTAAACACCTTTACTCATCAATTAAATATTCTTTACTCTTCGTATTATAGTTCGATATAGAACTATCGTCAAGCACATTTCTATCTTTCTCTTCTATTTTCTATTTATAACACACCAATTATATTGCCATTATCTTTGACCCATCTCTTACTGCGTGGTAAACACGTCCAACTCGACTTGCATCACCAATGACCGTATAGTCACCCGTATAGTTTTTATTTCTTATCATTTCTTCAACTTCTGTGTTTGGTCTTGCCCCTACAGATATCACTAGATAGTCGTATTTTTCTTTCATGACTATGCCTGTACTATTATTTTTTATTGTTAGTGTTTTCTCCTTAAAACTTACTGCTTCATGATTAATATAAAAGTTTATATCATAAGGCTCTAGCTGTCTAAGTATGTCTATTTTGTTTGGCGAATAAATTTTTCTGCCTACTACCGTATCTATCTCATATATATCTATCCTATTATTATTCTTGCCAAGATAATGCGCCATCTCTAATCCGTTCATTCCCGAACCTAATATTGCAATTTTTTGGTTTGATATGTCTTCTTTTGCATCTAGCACGCTCTCATAAGTAATCACTTCATTTGTTTTTTCTATATCTAATAATAGTGGCGCAGATCCATTTGCTACAATTATTTTCCACGGTTTAATTTCTTCTATTACTTTTTCTATGTCTTCGCACTCAAGCCTTAGGTCTATTTTTCGTTTATCTATTTCTTCTTTATAATATGCTAATAAGTCTCCAATAACTTCTTTACCTGGTGGTCTTTTTGCGTATTTCAATTGTCCACCAATCTCTTTATCCTTTTCAAGCAAAACAACTTCATGACCACAAATTGCAGCTGAAACACTCGCCTCTAGACCTGCAGGGCCTGCACCAATGACTAATATCTCTTTATTTGTTGCTTTTTTTACGACTATTTCATTTCCTATTACATTTGCATTGACTGCGCACGTCATGGGTTTGCCCGCATAGACAATTTCTAAACAATGCATACATGAAATGCAGGGTCTAATTGTCTTATTACCTTTTGCTTTCGTCACCCATTTTTCATCTGCAACGAGTGCTCGTCCAAGTGCTACAAAATCAACTTCATTTGATTGTAGCCATTCATTTGCTTTCTTAGGCGTTCTTATTGCACTTGCAGCTATTACAGGTATATTTATAGTCTCTTTTATTGCTTTTGAAAGATGTCTTCGCCAACCCTCTTTATAGCTTATTGGTTCAACGATTGTATTTGTCGTTTCGTATATGCCTGAAGAAACATTAATATAATCCATACCAATTTTTTCGAGTTGCTTTGCAATTACCTTGCCTTCTTCTATATGTATTCCTTCCTTTTCTTTTCCTACCATCCACATATATTCGTCAACCGATACTCTTATGCCTATGACAAATTGTGCACTAACACTTTTTTTCAGTTGTTCCATTATTTCTTCAACAAATCTGCATCGATTTTCTACAGAGCCGCCATATTTGTCTGTTCTTTGATTTGTATATGAGCTAAAAAACTGATTGATCAAATAACCATGGGCACCATGTAGCTCTACACCATCTAACCCGGCTTTCTCTAGTCTCAGTATTGCTTCAATTATTTCTTGTTGCACTCTTTTGATATCCTCTGCTGTCATTTCTTTTACAGGTGCTCTACACACTTCACATTTTATCGCACTTGGGGAAACACCTACTTTAGATTTGTTCAGATAACTAATGGTTTGACTTCCAGGATGTCCTATTTGAGCTATCACTTTGCTTCCATATGTATGTACCTCTTTAGCTAGCTTCTCAAACCCTTCTATTTGTTCATCTGAATGCGCAGATACCCCATGTCTTTCAAATGCGCCATCATAATCATTGATCTCAATGCACCCTAATATAATAAGGCCTACGCCCTCTTTTGCTCTATTCGTATAAAATCGAATCATATCTTCCGATATTTTTTTTCCTTTTGCGCCATAACCTATGCTAATTGGTGACATAACTATTCTGTTTTTTATTTCTATTTTTTTTATAAATCCTTTTTCAAATATACTAATCATTTTTATCTCCTTGATCTCTCAATTACTCTCTTCTATTTTATATGTTTTTGTTGAAATTGTCTTTCTTTTTTGATCGTTATCCATTGTTAACCCTTTTCGTGTTTTCGGGTTGACAATAGGGTTTTTTCTCTGTATACTGACACTTGAATTTATATATTATTTTAGATTATTTGGAGGACAAAATGAATAGACAAACGAATGTAAGAGATATGATTTTAATAGCAATGTTTGCTGCATTAACTGCTGTAGGAGCTTTCATTAAAATACCTACACCAATAGTACCCTTTACGCTACAGTTTTTATTCTGTGCCTATGCTGGTATTTTCTTAGGAGGTCGAAAAGGATTTATTTCTATGATTCTTTATGTAGGTATTGGTCTTGTTGGTATTCCTATTTTCACTAAAGGTGGTGGCCCACAGTATATTTTCCAACCTACATTTGGATATTTAATCGGTTTTATTTTATGTGCAACTATAATAGGATATGCCACTCAAAATCTTGAAAAATTAACTTTTATTAAAACTTTTTCAGCTGTACTTGCTGGGCTTGCAGTTGTATACCTAGTTGGTGTCCCATATATGTATATGATTTTAACTACATATTTAGGCAAAGACATTACTTTTGGTAATGCTGTTGCTTGGGGATTTACGCCATTTATACTTACTGATGTTATTATTAGTTTCTTTGTTGCTGTTACAGCTGTTCGTATTATGCCTATACTTAAACGTGCAGGCTACATTAACTAGGTGTGATTATATGATTAATACTATTAGACAACTTGGTGAATCTATTCGACGTGGTCATTTAATTGATCGCGTCGATGCTATGAAATTAATTAACATCTCGTCAGATGATTCTGATACACTTCATGTACTTTTCGAAGAGGCAAATCTCATTAGAAAAACTTTCGTTGGCCATAAAGCTGATCTTTGCACTATTAAAAATGTAAAGTCAGGTAAATGCTCTGAAGACTGTAAGTTTTGTGCACAGTCTAGTCACTTTACAACAGAAATCGAATCATATAATATGCTTTCTTATGAAGAAATACTTGATAGTGCTAAAGAAGTAGAGGCCTTTGGAGGTCACCGTTTTTCTTTGGTTTCAAGTGGTAGAGGCCCTACAAATCTAGAGATGCCTGTTTTATGTGATATATATTCTAGGCTTAAAAAAGATACAAATTTATTGTTATGTGCTTCTCATGGTCTGTTAACATATGAGCAGGCATGTTTGTTAAAAGAATCTGGTGTTGATAGATATCATCATAATCTTGAAGCATCGCAACACTATTACGAATCTATTTGCTCTACACATGACTATGCAGATCGCATTTCTACTGTGGAAAATGTTGTCAGAGCCGGATTAGATATTTGCTCTGGAGGGATATTAGGCATTGGTGAAACACGAGAAGATAGAGTGACGCTTGCTTTTGCTCTACGTGAACTTGATGTGCAGTCTATTCCTATTAACATTTTAACACCTATCAAGGGAACGCCTTTTCAAGATATTGAAAAGCTGCCTCCAATGGAGATATTAAAGACCATTTCAATTTTTAAATTTATCAATCCTACTGCTCATATACGTTATGCTGGCGGAAGAATGGCTTTAGAAGCCTATCAAGCACTTGGTTTTAATGCCGGTATTAGTGCTGCTTTAACAGGTAATTACTTAACGACCTCTGGTAGTCATATTGACGCAGACAAAACCATGCTATCTGATGCTGGTTTTACATATTAGGTGCTTTCTATGAGTAAATCTATATTTGTTGTTGGAACGGATACTGATGTTGGAAAAACATTTGTCGCTGCCGGACTTGCATATATTTTAAACCAAAACGGTCACAATACTTGTTACTACAAACCTGTCCAAAGCGGAGGGGTAATGACTGATAATAAATTTATCTCTTCCGACGCAAAATTTGCGCAGGATATACTTAAAAGCAGTTCAGCAGACCAAAGTATACATAATACATACTGTTTTAAAAATGAGGTTTCTCCTCATTTAGCCGCCGAGGCGGAAGATGTTAAAATCGATATGAATTTAATTGCAAATGATTACAAAACATTGACTAATTCTTACGATTACGTTATTGTAGAAGGTGCAGGAGGTGTTATTGTACCTCTTGAAAGAAATCGTATCTATATTTATAATTTGATTCAGACTTTAGATATACCAGTTGTTATTGTTTGCAAGGCAGGTGTTGGGACAATTAACCACACTGCTTTAACGGTCAACTTTTTGAGACAACAGGGTATTGAAATTAAAGGTCTAATTGTTAACGGTTATACTGGTTCTTTTTATGAAAATGACAATTTGAGCATACTTAAGGATTTAACTGATCTCCCTGTAATTTCAGTTATAAATGATGTTGGTAAAGCGAATTCCGATAGCTTTATTTTACAAGCTCAGCAAGAATATAAAAAGAATCTCATTTATGATTCAATCTTAGATATTTTTTAATATCTATTTTTGAATCTTTTTTTGTTTATTTTTAATTATAGTCTACATCTATTCATTTTACTGCTCTTGACCCATCGCATTTTGGCGATTTAAATTTCTGTATTGTTTTTCTTATCAATTTGCACAGGTTTTCTATGATTTGATTTTATTACCTTTTTTTATTCTCTTTTTTCTGTTAATCGCTCTCCATTAGCTAAACTATTTTTTTAGTTTTCCATTTTCATTACCATTGGTCCATGGTTTAAAATTCAACATTTTTTCATTCTTTCCATAAAAAAAGAACCGTCAAAACGGCTCTTTCATTTTACATTTTATGCGTTAGTTGGTGGTGTATAAACTCTGGCTGCCAATTCTTCATCTACCATGAATAGCCCGTGCCCATCACCATCAAGTCTTTCTAGTCTCTTAATAAGTTTTTTCAGTGTTGCTTCTTCTTCTACTTGTTCATCTAAGTACCATTTCAACATACTAATAGTTGCATGTTCCTTTTCTTCTGTTGCTATATCCATTAGATTATATATTCTACTAGTTACTAATTTCTCATGTTCTAGTGCTTTTTTAAATACTTGTATCAATCCATCATATTTATTGTTTGGTTCAGGTATTGCTTTTAAAGTTACAATCCCATCTGTTTCATTCATATAGTTATATAACTTCATCCCGTGAAATCGTTCTTCTTCAGCTTGTACTGTAAAGAAATTTGCTGCTCCATCGTAATCTATTGATGAACAATATGATGCCATTGCTAAATAGATATGCGCACTATAAAACTCAAAATTTACTTGTTCGTTTAACTCATTAAATAGTTTTTCTGATATCATTTTTTTCACTCCTTTAGTTTCTCTAATAAAAGTTTACCACAATATCTCTTTTATAAACAATCTTTGCTTTAGTTTTTAAATTTATAGCCAACGCCCCATATTGTTATTATATATTCCGGCTCTGATGGATCGTATTCTATCTTTTCTCTTAGCTTTCTGACATGTACAGTTATTGTAGGAATGTCTTGTTCTGCATCGAAACCCCACACCCTGCTAAATATCTCTTCCTTTGTAAAGACTTTGTTCGGCGTTGATGCGAGCAAATGAAGTAACTCATACTCTTTATTTGTTAATTCTACTTCTTTGTCATTTACAAACACTTGTCTACTTTCATTATTGATTACGATTCCTCTAAGCTCTATAATGTGTTCCATGTTTCTATCTGTTTTGCGTAGTTTTTCGTATCTTCCAATATGCGCTCTTACTCTCGCTACTAGTTCATTTGGGCTAAAAGGTTTTGTTACATAATCATCTATCCCTAGACCTAGACCTCTCACCTTGTCTATCTCATCTGACCTAGCCGTTACCATAATAATAGGTGTGTCGCTTGTTTTTCTAATAGTTTTTGCTATTGAAAAGCCGTCTACACCAGAAAGCATCACGTCTAAAATGATTAAATCAAAATCCTCTTCCTGGGCTTTTTCTAACCCTTCGAGACCATCGCTTGCTAACGATACTTGAAAACCCGATACCTCTAGATAATCTCTTTCCACTTCACTTATGGACTGATCATCTTCTACTATTAGTATTTTTTTCAATATTTTCACCTACCTTTTTAATATAATGATAAACTCTAATCCATCTTCAACCTGTTCGTTTACGCATATTTCGCCATTGTTTTTTTCTATAACATTTTTAGTTATTGATAGTCCTATTCCACTACCTAAATTATTTTGATTTCTGGATTTATCTTCTCTATAAAACTTTTCAAATATCCTGTCTTTATTTTCTAGATTAATACCCACACCATTATCTTTAATCCTTAATATTATGTTTTGACTATTATCTAGGCTTAGTTCAGATTTTACTTTTATATGTTCTACATTAGCGTATTTAAGTGCATTTTCAAATATATTAAATATCGCTCTTTTCATTTTTTCTATATCGATTTCGATCATATAGTTATTTTTTTCTTCATAGCTAAAAGCTACACTGTTTGAACTGTTTTCAAGTTCAAATGAAAATTCATCACTCAGGTCTTGCATAAATGCGCGAAAATCAACTTCTTGCTTGTTGAACTGTTCTTTGTTGTTTTCCAAATCTGCATATATGGCTAGCTCCTCAATCATTGCATGCATATCTTCTGTTTTTTTAACAATATTGTTTAGGTAGCTATTTGTTTTTTCTGGCGAATTAGCTACTCCATCTAATATTGCTGCTACATGAATTTTTATAGAAGTTAAAGGTGTTTTTAAGTCATGAGATATATTATCTATAAAATCTTTTCTCAAATTCTCTAGTTTCTTTTTTTCTTCTTCAGTCTTTGAAAGCTCTTCTGACATATTATTAAACGACTCTATTAAAACACGCATTTCATTCTTAACTGAACTGCTATCTATTCTGTATTTATACTGCTTTTTACCTATTTCGCTCATGCCATATAGCATATTATTTACAGGATCCAATATACTTTTTGAAACTCTGTATGCATATATCCCGTATATTATAAGCATTCCCAAAAATATAAAGAGAATATGACCTGCAGCTCTTCTAGCAAATTTTTTGATCATATTATCAAACTTATATATTATGAATACACTACCTTCATCACCGTTACTATAGTAGAAGTCATTATTGTTTGCAACCATATGCGTAATATTAAATGCATCAACTTCTTTTATTTCATCTGCTGCTGCTCTAAAGTCTGGTAATATTGAAATTATTCCTGTCAGTTCTTCATCTATATACTCACTTTTCAGGCCGTCATAAATAATGATGTCTTGATTTTTTCTTATTATGACAGATATAACTTCGCTTTTTTCTTTAAAGTACTGGCCTATCATTTGTACTGCTTGTTCTTCATTCAGCAAAATGTCTGGATCAGATAATATTATATTATTAATTGATCTCCTAACCTTTTCCATCCTAATTATTTCATTAGATTGGTATGTTCCAACTGTTGACTTTTCAGAAGTTAAATACTTAATCACATTGTGCTGATATGAAATTGAGTAATAAAACATCATGAGTACAATAGGCAGTATGAGCGAGATGACATGCATTTTTATCATACTTTTTCTAATCGTATTACGCTTGAACACTTTTTTCATATCTTCCTATTTCCCCATTCTATATTATTCTACAATCAGTATCTCAATATCTTCTTTTATCATTTCTTTACCAATGGTAATTATTTCATCTCCAGCAGCTATACTACCTTCTATTTCAACATATCCGTTTTGCATTATTCCTTTTTTTACAATTTCTTTGATTGCCCGATTGTCCTCTACTTTATATATATATGTTTCATCGTCTACGTTTATTATAGCATTGATAGGTGCAATTAATACCGATTGTTTATCATTTGTTATTATTCTCATTTCAGTATACATGCCCGGCTTTATCATTTCTGTTGACTCTGATATCATCACTTTTATTGGAAATGATCCATTTTCCGATGCATAAGATATTTCTATGACTTCCCCAAGCAAATCTTCACTCTCTCCAATTGCTATGCTGACTTCCTGACCAATTTCTACATTGTTGATATTTTTAGTTGCTACACTCGATTGTACTATCAATGTTTCGGATGCCATTATAGTTACACCACTTTGAGGCGATGCCACCATACCTTCTTCTATGGTTTTTGCTGTAACGATACCTGCTGTTGGACTTTTTATAATATAATAATCACTTTTTTCATTAGTAGATGCTAACATAGTTTGATAACTATTTTCTACATTTTCATAATTAACCTTTGCGCTTTCAAGCTGAGTCTCTGCTTGATCCATCTGATACTCCGATACTGCATCTTGTTCAAATAACTGTTTTGTGTCTTTATAGTTTTTTTCAGCTAGCTCGTATTGTTCTTTAACGATTTCAAGGTTGTTAGAGAGCTGAAGCGATTGTGAGTTTATATCAAGATTGAACTCTGTCATGTCAACCTTATATAATACTTGATCTTTTTCTACTTGGTCCCCAACACTAACATATATGTCACTTATTTCTCCATTTACTACCGGATTAACATAGAAGACCTTTTCTGCCATTACTTCGCCTATTGCATATACTTCTTCTTGCATATTTGAAATGTTTATTTTTTCTGTTTTCACAGGAATCGATTGTGCTTCTTCAATAACTGGCATTTTCTTATTGCCTAGCCCATTTACTACTAAACTTCCTACCACAATCAAGCCAACTGTAGCTATTAAAATATTTTTCTTTTTCATTTTGCACCTCTACAATCTATTAATTTTTTTAAGTCTATTTCCGATCTTAATCGCAAACCTATCTACACTTAGATATATGATAGGTATAAGTACTAACGTTAATATTACTGATACTAATAGTCCAAAGACTATCGCGTATCCTAATTGTGAAAACATATCATTGTACATTGCCAGTGGTAATACGCCACCTATTGTTGTTAATGTAGTAGCAAATACTGGCATTATTCTTATTTTTACCGCCTCTACTATTGCTTCATTAATACTCATGCCTTGACCTTTGTTATAATTTACAAAGTCCATTAGTACAATAGCTTCATTTACTGCTATACCTACCAGTGCAACCATTCCAAACATTGCGAACATACCTAGGTTGTTCCCTGTTAGTACAAGCCCCCATATCACTCCTATCAATGCAAATGGCACACTCAACACAATTACCAGTGGTTGTGTTAATGAGTTAAACTGCAATACTAGAACTATGTATACTAATATTATTGCTAATATAAAACCATTTAACATATTTGTAATCTGGTTTGATAGTTCTTTGGCTTCACCTGATTTTTCTACTGTAATACTATCTGGAACATGTATATCTTTTGTTTTATTTTGCCACTCTTTCATTATGGCGTTTGCGTTATAGCCTTCTTTTATCTTTGAGCTAACTGTAACAACCTTTTTACTATTCTCATGGTCTATTTTAGCCATTCCTGTTTCTATTGTTATTGTAGCTACGTCTGAAAAATTGACTAATTGTCCTTTAAAGTTTTCAAAATATATTTGATCAAAATCATCAATGCTTTTAATTCTTTCTTCTTCGTAATACATTTTTATATCTATTTCATTGCTATCTTCTTTATATATCCCTACTGTAGCACCTGCTATATGCTCTCTTATTTCGTTGCTTACTTGCGATACATTTAATCCATAGTATATTGCCTTATTGTTATTAATATCTATCACTAGCTCTTTTAGCCCGTTATCTGCTGAACTCGCAGCATCTTCTACGCCCTCAATGTTTTCTAACACTTCTAAATATGCAGCAGCTATTGTCTCTAGTTCTTCAATATTATTACCTTTGAATCCTAATCCGACAGGATCCCCACCACTCATTTGACTCATACTTGTTGTGAATTCTATGGTAGTCTTTGCTCCTGGGATATCTTTTATGTCTTCTCTTACTCTAGTCATTACTTCATTGCTGGATACTTCTCTGCTATCAGATTCTGTCAGCTCCGCTGTAATTATTGCTGTATGTTCTCCTGAGTTTCCTATCTCTATTGTAAATGACTCTATTTCATCATATTTATATAATTTTTGTTCGATTGCATATGTAACCTTTTCTGTATCTTTTATCATTGTCCCTACAGGACCCTCAATATTTATTGAAAATGCTGTTGGTTCTTCTTCTGGGAATAGCTCTAGATTTAGTATGCCTGCTGGTATTGTTGCAAATGAACCGATTAATACTGCAACGACTGTTATATATATTACTATCTTTTTCTTTTTATTTTCTAATAGCTTTTCTAAATAACTACCATATCTATTTATTAGTTTTTCCTTTTGTTCTTTCTCTAAGTATTTTCTCTTTGCTAAATAAAGCGCTACAAATGCTACTGCTGCAATTAATGAAGCAATTTCTAGTTTTCCTTCATTAAGAAACGCTATGGTTGCAAGTACAAAAATTGTTATTATTGGTATGTACTTTTGCATTTTTGTATCTTTTTTCTTGCTCTCTAATTCTTTTTTCTTCTTTATTGATGTTAAAAATCTTGAGCAAAGAGTTGGTGTTACTATAATAGATATTGCAAGCGATGCACTTATTATAAAGATAACTACTTTTGGCATTACTGCAATAAACTCTCCCATAGTGCCTGGTAACATGGATACTGGTAAAAATGCCAATACTGTTGTTAGTGTAGCTGCTAATATTGCTGATCCTACTTGATTAATACCAAATATCGATGCATTTTTTCTATCTATATTATTATCCCTGAGTCGGTCAACATTTTCTATTACTACTATGGCATTGTCTACTAATAATCCTAATGCAATGATAAATCCTGTTAATGATATTGTATTAAATGATATTCCAAATAGGTCCATAAGAACCATCGTTACTAGTAAAGACAAAGGAATAACTGACGATACAATAAGTGCTTCATTTAATCCGATAAATATATATAGAACAAGCATTACTACTATCAAACCACCCGTTGCACTGTTAATAACATCTGAGAGCGACTCTTCTACCTGCTCGCTTTGGTCAAAGGTTATATCAACAACTAAATCATCTGGTAATTCATTTGCTTTATCTATTTCTATAACTTTTCTTATTTCCTCACTAGGTTGAACGACATCGTATCCTGTTTCTCTATATGCCGTTATACTAATTGTTGGTGTAACTTCTTCTTTATGACTTTTTTCTTTTGAATATGTGTATGCGTATTTATCTGTATCAGCAAAGCCATCTACAACAGTTGCAACATCACTTAAAAACACAGTTGCTTGTGGATTGCTAATCAGAAGCAGGTTTTCTATTTCTTCAACATTTTTAAAAGTTTCATCGACTCTTATATTTATGATTTCGCCATCAATTTCATTTGAACCTGCTGGCATATTTATATTTGAATAGGTGAGTGCATTTTTTATCATGGTTGCATCTACGCCATATGTCATCATGTCTTGCGCACTTAATACTACCTGTATTTCTCTATCATATCCACCGACAATATCAACGTCTCTTACACCTTCTATTTTAGTGATTTTGTCTTCAATATTTTCTGCAATTGTCTTTAACTCTACAAGATTATACTCTCCTGTTATTGAGAATGTCATTAGTGGCAATTCTCCTGTTTCTATCGAAACAACCCGTGGCTCCATTGCACCATTTGGCAATTTGAAACTTATTACTTCATTATTGATCTCTAACTCAGCTTGGTCCATGTCTGTACCATCTGAAAACGCTACTGTTATTTGAGACATACCGTTTTCTGTGGTTGATGTTATATCATCAACATCCTTAACATTTCTAAAGCTATCTTCTAACGGTTCTGTTATTAACCGCTCTACGTCTTCAACCGATCCTCCCGGATACGCAGTGACTACAACCACTCTGTTCATTGATACATCTGGCATTGTCTCTTTAGGCAAACTTGCATAAGTCATTCCACCAAAAATGATTAGCCCTACTATTAAAAGATATACTAGCTTGTACCTAGAAATAAAGAACTGTGCTATATTTCCAAATACATTTTTTTTCTGATTTAATTCAGATACATTTGCTAAATCTTTGCTGTTATTTTCCAATATTCTTTCCTCCCAATTTTTTATGTCTTTATAATATGACAACAATGTTAAGGAACCTCAAAGGTTTTATTAAGTGTTTACTACTAATTTATTAATTGTTTCTAAAGTATTGTTAAAACGCAAAAAAAGCAGCTACATTATAATTATGTATCTGCTTTTCTATATCTTAGTATTTAATTTAGTCTAATTTAATATGGCAATAGCCATTTGGGTTTTTCTTTAAATAGTCTTGATGATATTCTTCCGCTAAATCGAAATTCTCTAATGGTTTTACTTCTGTCTCGATTTTGTCATCATACTTTTCTTGCTCTGCAACGATTGACATAGCAATCACAGATAAATCTTCGTCGTTTTCGTAATAAATACCTGTTCTGTATTGAATTCCTCTATCATTTCCTTGTCTATTGATTAATGTTGGGTCAATTATCTCCCAATATTTTGCCAATATATTGCTTAAGCTAATTACTTTCTCATCATAAGTTACTAAAACAGCTTCTGCGTGTCTATACATTCCTCCACAGACTTCTTCGTAGGTAGGTTTACTTTTTTTTCCATTCGCATATCCTGTTTTTGTTTCTACTATTCCATTTATTCTAGAAAAATACTCTTGAACACCCCAAAAGCATCCTCCTGCTAATACTATATTCTTCATATTATCACTTCCTTAATAATTAGATACCCCCTCTACTCTATAATAAACACCTTCTGATTCTTAATATTTTTGTCACTTCTATCTTTTTTTCAATAAAAAAAATAGTTGCAGGTTTACCTCTAGCAACTATTTTCATATTTAATTCTAATTTGCTCTTATTTCAAACTCTCTTAGCATTTCTAAGTTTCCTTGATAAGCTATCTTCTCTTCATCAATTAAAACCCTTAAGCGATAGTCTAAATATGTGTCTCCTATATAATGTCCTAGCTCTCCCATTGTTTCGCCTACTATTTGCGCGGCTTTTTTATAAGATTTAGTACAATTATTTAATAAATCATGATCAAAATAAGACTCTTTGACACCAATTATTTTATCATCTACTAAAACATGTAATAGATCTTGTGAAAGCTTTAGTTTATCCCATTCCTTTGATAGTGTTTCTCTTCTCTCATCTGAAACTTTTTCAAGTTGATTAGCAAATATAGCAACACTCTTAGGCTGACATTGGCCAAGGGATGATGGCATAAAAGTATTGCCATTTTCCTCTTCTATTCTCTCTTTTGAGACATTAACCTCGTGGACATCCTTTGATTTCAAGTGCTTCATTACAAATCTTAAACCAATTTGATCACTTGTATTTTGTGCATGCCATACAATTACTTTTGTATCTTCTTTTATATTTATGATTTCATCATACACTGCATACAAATCTTCATCGATTGAATCAAAGTACTCTTTTAAAGCTACTTTGTCTAACATTTCTGTTAACCAATCAATTCTTTTTTTCATACCTTCTTTTGTCCCTATTTTGTATATTGGGCCAATAGAATAGTCTTCACGTATTCCTAATATTTTACCATCAAATGTTGTATCATTTGTTCTTAAGTAAAAACCTAAGACACCTTTAGATGCATCAGAAAACACGATGTGCTTTACCTCTCCCATTATCTCATCTCCAGTCACAAAACAAAATGATCAGGCTTTTTTTCTCTCTCTATCCTTTTTGATCTTTTGTTTTTCGTATTCTGCATCAATTTTCCATATTGTAAAACGTTTACATTTATATTATAGCATATTTATTGTTAACTTTATAGTTTTTTAAGTTGCGCTTCGCTTTCAAAGCCATAGCAATTCATATCAATTTGATTCAAATGATTAAACGCAACCCCTTCGGATTCTAAAAGTTGAATTTGCAATTGTCCTAGATTATTTTTTACTATAACAATTTTTCCATCTTTACTCACTACGCGGTGCCATGGCAAACTATGCTTTTGAGACATACTATGAAGTATTCTCGATACTTGTCGTGCACCCTTAGGACTTCCTGCTATTTTTGCAATTTGTCCATATGACATGACTTTTCCTCTCGGAATATTTTTTATTATATGCAGGACTTCTTTTGTAAAATCTGTCACTTTAGAACCCTAAACTTTCATTAACTATTATTACTTTTATTCTATCTTTGTTAACACCCATCTGCCCTTTTATAGTCACATACATATTGCATATACGCGTATCTAGCTTACAATCTACACAGTAGCCTACTTTTGTACACGGATTATCATAACCTAAGTGTTTTGCATCGACTGGCCCTGCTATTAACTTCATTCTGCTTTCAGCTTCATTTATGTCCTTCACTATCTTATTTTTTCCTACAACTACTATAACTTGCTTTGGTCCAAATATTAGTGCAGCCACTCTATTGCCATTGCCATCAACATTAAATAATTCTCCTTTTTCTGTTATTGCATTTGTACCTGTGATAAAAGTATCTGAGAGTAATGCTTTTCTATTATAATCACTCTTTTCAATTGGTGTTATATTCTTTTTATATCTATCATAAAAAGTAAAATCTCCATTTCTAAAATATTCAATAACGCCAGTTTCATTTAAAGTCACTGAGCCACCGCCACCAATAACACTACCCTTAGGAACTAGCTTCTTTATAATATTTACTACGTCTTCTTTTGTCTCTGCGTAAAACCCTTCCATATTGTTAATGCTCAATGCTTTTATAACCCTTTCGATTCTAGCTTTTTCGTTCCATTTTACCGATTGATTCATTTATTATCACCTCATATTATTTTTATGTAGACCGATCTTCTTCTAGGTCCATCAAATTCACAAAAAAATAAACCCTGCCACGTTCCTAGGCAAAGTTCTCCTCTTACTATCAAAACCGTTTCACTTGCCCCAATCATTGAAGACTTTATGTGGGCATCTGAATTTCCTTCATAATGTTTAAATGCCTCTAACTTCTGTGCAATGATATCTAGTCCTTTTATTATATCATCTTTTACGTCATTGTCTGCATTTTCGTTAATAGTTATTGCTGCTGTTGTGTGAGGTGTGTATACTATGCAAATCCCCTCTTTTACACCGCTGTCCCTTACAGCTTGTTTTACTTCATTTGTAATTTCTAGTATTTGATTCGTTTCTCTTGTACTTATTTCTAATATTTTAATACTATCACTCCCTATGGTTTTCAAATTGTCTCTTATCTAGTTCTAAGATATGATCATTTATCCAATTTACTATAAATAACATAATATCAAAACACTCTTCAAACGTGACATTTGAACAATCAAACTGTAAAACACCTTTCATTTTGTCATAAAAACGATTGTGCTCCGAAATATGATTATCTAGCATTTTGATTTTATGTTTACTCATGTACGCCATTTCTTCTTCAAAATGATACTCACAATACTCGACCAGTTTTCCTATTTCTGCTTTCATTTGATGATTTTTATCTTCATCTTCAGAATGGATAATTTGCCATATATTATTTCCAAATTCAAAAATCACTTTGTGCTGTTCATCTATCTCTTCTATTCCTACAGAATATTTGTCTTCCCATTCTAACATATCTTTCTCCTATCTTAGGTTTTGATCTATAAAATCTGTTACGTCTGATTCTACGATATGAAAATTAATCCAATCAATTACAAATACCATCAAGTTAAATAGTTCTTCTTGTGTAATATCTGCGGGCTTTTCTAAAAGTTCATCTACTTTATATAAAAATGTTCTATGTGCCTCCAAATGTTCCTTACTTAAATTAGTGCCACAATCATACATATGCACTTCTTCATATACAAATAAACGTGCGCAAAAAAGCTTCAGTCTCTTTATTTCTTCTTTCGCTTTAATTAGCTTATTTTCCTCATCAGAATGAAGCATTTCCCATATACGGTTTCCCAAGTCAATTAGACACCTATTTTGTTCGTCTATTTTCTCGTTTCCCGTTTCAAATTTTTTTTCCCACTCTAGCATAATATCACCTATTTATAGTTTACCATTAATTCCTCAATTTTCAAAACATTCTATACAAAAAGGCACGCCTATTTTCTAGGCGTGCCTCATATTATGTATTAATAATGCTTTTATATTATCCTAAGAACATTTTTATGTCATCTTCTACGTTATCAATTCCACCAATACCAAATGTTTCTACTAATACATTTGCTACATTTGGTGATAAGAACGCTGGAAGTGTAGGTCCTAAGTGTATATTCTTAACGCCTAAGAATAATAATGCTAATAGTACGATAACTGCTTTTTGCTCATACCATGCAATGTTGTATGAAATTGGTAACTCATTTACGTCTTCTAACTCAAATACTTCTTTCAATTTAAGTGCGATAACTGCTAATGAGTATGAATCATTACATTGTCCTGCATCTAATACTCTTGGTATTCCACCGATATCTCCTAGGTCTAACTTATTGTATCTGTATTTTGCACAACCAGCTGTTAATATAACTGTATCTTCTGGTATCTCTTTTGCAAACTCTGTGTAGTAATCTCTTGACTTCATTCTACCGTCACATCCTGCCATTACAAAGAACTGCTTGATTGCGCCTGTTTTTACTGCGTCAACAACTTTATCAGCTAATGCAAATACTTGTGCATGTGCAAATCCACCTACAATAGAACCTTCTTCTATTTGTGTTGGGGCTGGTAATTCTTTAGCCATAGCTATTACTGCTGAGAAATCTTTCTTTCCATCAACTTCATCAATATGTGTACATCCTGGGAATCCTGCAGATCCTGATGTAAATATTCTCTTAGCTACATCGCCCTTTGGAGGTACGATACAGTTTGTAGTAAATAATATTGGTCCATTGAATGATTCAAATTCTTCTTTTTGTTTCCACCATGCATTTCCATAGTTTCCTACTAAGTTATCATACTCTTTAAACTTAGGGTAGTAGTTCGCTGGTAACATTTCTGAATGTGTATAAACATCAACGCCAGTTCCTTTTGTCTGCTCAAGTAGCATTTCCAAATCATTTAAATCATGTCCACTAATTAATATTGCTGGGTTATTTCTTGTCTCAATGCTAACTTCTGTAATCTCTGGGTTTCCATAAGCAGTTGTGTTTGCTTCGTCAAGTAATGCCATAACAGCAACACCATTCTCACCAGTTTTCATTGTTAATGCTACTAAGTCATCTGCTGTTAATGTATCATCTAATGTTGCAACTAAAGCGTCTTCTAAGAAGATGCTAATATCTTCGTTTATTTTTCCTAAGTTAAATGCATGCATACCATATGCTGCAATACCTTTTAATCCATATGTAACTAATTCTCTTAATGAACGAACATCTTCGTTTTCTGTTGCCAATATTCCTACAGTAATAGCCTTTGCATCAAATACTTCTCTTCCTTCTCTCCAGGTTGCACTATCATGCTCTGCACCAAGATCAATTCCCTTAGCTACTAAGTCTGCTTTTATAGCATCTCTTGCATCTAATGCTGCATCTATTTTATCCATAAATGCGTCTGGGTCAAAGTTTGCATTTGTAATTGTTGCAAATAATCCATCAAATACTAAAGCGTTTGTATCAGCTTTGTTTGTTCCTTCAACTCTTGCAAGCTTATTGTAGTAAGCTACACCCTTAAGTACATACATTAATAAATCTTGTAAATTTGCTACATTACTTGTCTTTCCACACATACCTACTTTTGTACATCCAGTACCACCTGCTGCTTCTTGACACTGATAACAAAACATTGCTTGATTATTTTCCATTTCCTTTACCTCGTTTCCTTTATTATTCATTAATTTCTCTAAAAATGATTTTATTCCCATATTTTTCCTCTGTTTGTTGCTTAACTCTTAACCACATTATAGAGAGACAATGAATTGTTGTATGTAACCTATGTTACAAAAATCACAAGCTCTATGATTTGTCCTATACTTCATTGTATCATTTTTACGAAGATTTCGAAAACTTTCCTGTGTAATATATAAGAAGCAGGCTTTCACCTACTTCTTCATTTCATTAATTATGACAGAGCTACATATTAACACTCTTCGTTATATAGGTACATATTTCACCCATAGCGTCTCTTGCTTCTTTAAACAAAGGCGACATAATAGGAAAAGCATGCACCATGTTTTCCCATATACTTAAATTTACACTTACGCCAGCTTCTTTTGCCTTGATTGCGAAATTAACGGCATCATCATAATGAATCTCATGGGTTCCAACAATAATCATTAAGGGTGGAAGTCCTCTCAAATCATTATATAATGGTGATACTTCTCCATCATTAGGATCATATTCTCCAACATACATTTTTGTCCACACACTCCAAGAGTTAAGCGGCGCAATATCCTTTGGATAATTTGATTTAAATGATGGCGCCTGACATGTAAGATCTGTACAAGGTGATATAGCAACCCCACAAGTTGGTAGCTCGATGTGCCTATCTCGTAATGCTATCATTAAATCTAGCGTAAAATAGCCTCCTGCAGATTCTCCTGCTATTGCTATATTCTCTGCTTTGTATCCTTTTTCCAGTAGCCACTGGTATACTTCTATGCAATCCTCTTTCCCTGCAGGAAAAGGATGCTCTGGCGCTAGTCGGTAATCAAATAACAAAGTCTTTATATTTGCACCTTTTGCAAATTTAAGTACATGCATTCTATGTGATTTGCTGGATCCCGAAATAAATCCGCCTCCATGTATATACAGTAATACGTTATCCTCGTTACATCCCTTTGGTTTAATCCATTCACCTTGAATGCTATTAATCATTATTTCTTCTACTATTATATCTTTTGGTATTTTCGTCATCTTCTCTGATGCTTTTTCTATTTGATTTCTAAATTCTTGAACAGAAAAAAACTCGTCAATAACTGGTTTTTTTAATTGAAATTTGAAAACATGTCTATTTCTAATCAGGCTAAATATGATTTTACTTTTTATGCTTTGCATAAAACACCTCTTTTCTAAGGCTTTACACCTCTCAAAACAATTCCTATATTTCTTTTCATAATCTCTTCATTAACAGATTCTCTACTATTTTCATAAAAATCTTTTACTGTTTCTATAAATGCAAAAATAATTAATTCTGAAATGATTGTGCTTGGTAGTTCTTCTCTTATCTCCTTTGTCTCTTTTCCTAGACAAATAACTTCATTTAGTAAATCACCCATACCACTTTCATCTTTTTTTGTGCTAAATGAAACTAACTGCTGCATTTGAAAAATGATGTATTTTTCAAAAAGGTCCTTTTGCCTAGTAATCCCCTCTAGTAAGCTAGTGAAAATAAACACTAATCTTTTTTCAGTACTTTTTAGTGTTTTTATTTCTTCTAATCTATTGTCATTATTGTCTTCAAAGGATAGACGGATCATGTCACTCACAATCTCTTCTTTTATACTGTAATAGTTATACAGCGTCCCTTTAGCAATATCCGCTATTTTTGCAATTTCTTCCATAGTCGTTTCGTTGTATCCCTTTTCACCAATTAGATATATTGCGCTATCTATAATTTTCTTTCGTGTTGCTTGTTTCTTTTTTTCTGTTCGATTCATAAATATACCCTCCTTTCTGAACGACGTGCATTTTTATACGTCGTCTAATTATATCTCATATATTATTTTTTTGCAAACAAAAAGAACCAAAATATTTAGGGTTGGTTATTTTGGTCCCTTTTGTTTTTCATTATACATTATTCTTATACGAGATTTTGGGTTCCATTATAGAAAGCCTTTTTATTCGTAATCAGATAATAAACCCTCCTCCGACTGGAGAGTCAACCCATTTTTATAACTTTTTTACAAGAACTTGTATTTCTGTTAAAAAGTCCTCTTCGTTCTTTGATATATATCGATCAACAAGTACTCTTTCATACCCTTTTCCAACTATTTCATACCCATTATTACTGATTTCTCTTCGTATTACTTTATACCATTTTGGCGATTCTTTATGGTCGCCTCCTCTATAATATAGTGTTGCATATATGCCCTCTTCTATTACCTCTGTATCTTTATCGACCGTCTCCTCATCTACAACGCTATATATAGAAGAAAATACAGGAAAGTCCATTTCTATTAAATCTTGTGCATCTATTGTCATTCCAACTCTGCCAATCATTATAGATTCTATAATGTCATATTTATTCGCTAATTTTCGTACACCAAACTCTATTTGTTTAGTTGAGTCTACCTTTTCATCTATTGTTAATATTTTTCGTCGTGGCATTTTTTTAAATTCAACTTGCCCAATTACATTTATTTTTCTTGCTTCTTCAAGTTCATGTATTCTTTTGTCAATTTTTCTGCTTATAATTTCCATCTCTTTGAGCCTTTGATCTGTTAATATTTTTTCTCTTTTTAATATATTTAGAAACTCTTCAATGTCATTTGAATCTGCATGTTTTTTTATCTCTTTTAGTGGCACACCCAATTGTTTTAAATATGTTATTGTATTTAGTGTTTCAAACTGCTCAACAGAATAGTATCTGTACCCTGACTTACTATCAACTTCAACAGGTTTAAACAAATCTATTTGGTCATAGTAACGTAGTGCCTTTATAGAAATATTATGCAGTTTTGACATTTCTCCGATAGATAGTTTTGACTTCATATCTTTCCTCTAATCTAATAAATCATATAGTTGTAATAACGATTGTATCTCATATGTAGGCTTGACTTCCGTTTGATTCATCACATTGTTTGCATTATACCAGCATGTATCTATACCAAAATTATAGCCCCCCCTAATATCAGAAGCAATACTGTCGCCTATCATTAGTACTTTGTCTTTATTGACGCCATCCATTTCTTCTAATAGCAGTTCATAAATTTGGGGTTCTGGTTTCGAAACCCCTACCTCTTCTGAGATAATAATAGTTTCAAAAAAGTGAGCAATCACTGATCCACGAATTCGTTTTACTTGAACATCTGTTAGCCCATTAGTAATAATTCCGAGTCTATATTTTTTATGTAATGCTTCTACTAATTTATAACTTTCATCATATAAAAATGATGCCTCTGACAGATGAAACATAAATCTTTTAGCAAAAATAACGGGATCGAATATTAGGGATAATGCTTCTCCAAACTGTCTAAATCTCTCAACTTTTAATTCCTTTTGTGTAATTTTCCCTTCATCTAATGCTTTCCAAAGTGCGCCGTTTATTTTCTTATACGGCACAAAATGTTTCTCTTCATCATAATCAAAATCGAACTCAGTCATTGTGTTTTCAAACGCTACTCTTTCTGACTTTTTAAAATCAAACAAGGTGTCATCCGCATCAAAAATTAGTATCTTATACTCGCTTTCTTTCATCATAATACCTGCTTTCACTATTTTACTCATTACCAAATCTAGCCATCAAAATGGTATCATCATAGGTTCCATCTATATATTTTCTATCTTTTATAAGTTTGCCTTCAATTTCAAATCCCATTTTTTTATATATCTCCACTGCCTTTTTATTGCTTTCAACTACAATCAGACCGATTTTCTCGACGCCTACATTGTCACAATATTTTATTGCTGCATTCATTAAGCTTTTTCCTATCCCGTGTCCCCAAAATGCTTTTTTTATACATATCCCAAGCGATACTTGGTGTTCAAATCTTTTTAGACCATTTGTTGCACATCTAACGTATCCCACTATTTCGTCTTCTACCTCTGCTACATAACATACATTATTTCTTTCATTTATATCTTCTGTTATTCTGTCTACAAAATCAGCTTCGGATAAAACGCCTTCTCCAGGCTCTCTATCTAAAAACATTGTTTCGGCATCAACTTGTATTCTTAAGTCAGAGAGTTGCTTTGCATCGTCAATTGTTACAAAACGTATATTTCTATATAATTGTTCTTTTTTCATCATATGCATGTCCTCTCTACTTTCTTATATTTTGCATGCCATTTGAATGTTATATGTTTCAAATCCTTGGCTACTAAAAAACTCTCCTGAATTATTGTTTTCCTTCCAATAATTCATCTCTATTCTGCTTACATTATGCCTATGTGCATAAACTTTTACAAAATCAATTAATGTCTCACCAATTTTTAGGCCACGATATTTATCTTCTACACATATTTGCTCTATACACATTGTTTCATAATAATATCGTAGCGCATTTTCTTCATAAATCTTATGTTGTATCATAATATACCCAACAGGAATCTCATCATAATAGGCAATAAAAGCTTTAATATGCTTGTCATTTAGATATGCTTTAAAAAGATTCGCAATGTCTTCAACATTATGTGGCTTAAATATGTTTGGCTCATATTGACAGTGCATTTCTTGTACCTGTTCATTAAGTTTTGCTAGTATCATCGTGTCTGTCGTTTCTCTTATCTCTATTCCCATGCTGTTCCCCTCTTTTTTATAATATTTTTTCTATTCTTTTCTTTACTATTATTGGTAGTTCTTTTTCTAGTGCATTTTTTAGTAATGTCGGGTTTTTAATTCCTTCAGTTTTTAAATAATCTTCTATTGTTTTTACTTTTTTTTCACGATTTGGGATTAGTTGATACAATACATACCAGTCCTCAAGTGAAACCAGTGGTATTTTAATATCATCTATTATCTTATACTTTGTCACTGATGATTGATCAAACTCAAAATTGTAATTTCCTTCATCATGATTAATTCTTAGACCGCCCATTACATCTATATCGATTCCATTAATTTCATATTCATAAAAATATTTTGTAGAATAATCACTGTTATTTATTCTCTCTTTTTTTTGACCCATATCGCTTAATATACTATTTGCGCGATCAATATCTGTCATAGTAACAGATATATCTATATCATTTGCCCCTTCATTTAGTCCATAAAACGTCAGCATGAGAGAGGCCCCTACGCCCCAAGTTATATTTTCATTGTTAAATCTTCTAGCAATCTCTTTTAATATCATTAGCATAGCTTCACACCTTTCATTTTTCTTTATTATATATTATCATTATAATACTAAATATCACTATTTTTATGTTATAAATATGTTTTACTTTAATAATATATGGGGATAATGATAGTAATAATATGTGTAAGGAGATAATTATGAATTTAAAAGTAACAGAGTTGGCACTTAGTGCAATAAAAGAAATGATACTTACAGATGATTCAAGCTCTACAATACGAGTAAATATTGATGGCTTTGGATGAGGCGGTCCCAGATTGGGACTTGTTCAGGGTGAACAAAAGGAAAGTGATTTTGTATTTGAATTTGATGGTATAACTTTTTATGTACCGGTTGAGTTAGACAGATATCTAGGCTTTAGTATTGATTTTATCGATGCGCCTTTTTACAAAAAATTTAGCATCAGACCGATACATTTCAAATCAGAATTATAGCATCTAAAAAGCAGGGGTATTGATATGCCCCTGCTTTTTTATATTATCCTAACTGCTCCGACTTTAGAGTCGTTCCAATTCCTTTTTCTATTGCATTCTTATATACTTGTCCGAGTATAGATGCGTACTCGCCCCATATCCCTAGTCCTGCATACACTATTATTTCATCATCACTTTCACGACCTACAAGATTTCCCGCTGCTATTTCTGGCCATGTACCATGAATACTATCTTCACTAATTTTTCCTTCTTCAACTAACTGCTTAATTTCAGGTGCTCTTGGTGAGACATACTTCCATCTATCTACTATAAACTTATCTGCACCCAAGATAACCTCCGGGTTAATCTCTTGAAATGAGCCCATTCTGCATACTAACGCACCCGGTTTTAGCCATTCTTTCTCAACTAAAGTATCACTTCCAGTAGTAACTGTTACTACTACATCTGCACCTTCTACGGTTTCTTGTTTCGTAGTAGTTGGCACGATTTTTAACCCTAGCTTTGCTCCCATTTCTTCTGCAAACTGTACTGCTTTTTCATGGGTTCTATTAAATATTCTTACTTCATCAATATCCATTACTTCATTTATAGCTTCAATGTGGGATCTTCCTTGTGTTCCAGCTCCAAATATTGCCAGCACTTTACTGTCTTTTTTTGCCAAATTTTTGACAACTGCAGCTGTAGAAGAGCCTGTTTTCAAACCTGTGACCCACGTACCTTCCATAAAGCAAACTGTTAGACCTGTCTTTGCATCTAATAGCATTACATTTGATACTGTTCTTGGTAGATCTTTACTCGCATTTTCTGGAAACATTGTAAATGTTTTTATATATGCATAGTCTTCTCCATCAACATAACCAGAAAAAGGTTTTACAAAACCGTTTTCTCCAATATTCATATAAAATTTATCGCCTACTACTTTTCCTTCTCCATCAGCAACACCTGCTTTTTCAGCTAACTGTACTGCTTCTTTTACTGTAATACATTTTTTTACTTCACTCTCAGTTAAATAAATCAATTGCTTTCCTAATTCCATATCTCACTTTTCCTCCATATATCTTTTTTCCAATTTCCTCTAGACGTATTTCTACTATTTATTTGCATTATTATATATATCTAAAGTAAACGATTCCTTTAGAAGAAACTGCAAATATCATTTTACCATTTATTTATAATTCTTCAAGCATATATCCTTCAAACTAAAACTTTGCCCATGTTATGTCAGGCTCTATGTTTCTAATCATTCTATGTTTTGTTATATTGAACCCACACTTATCATTCCAAAACCTTCTTGAACTTATGTTTGTTATTCGCCAATCAGTTACCATCCATTTAAACCCTTTTTCTATAAGGTCTTTTACAACATGATTCATTAAACATGCGCCCTTACCACTATGGGCTTCTTCTATAATTGTTCCAGCTATCACTAGTTCAATACTATCCTTTGGTACCAAAGTAGCAAATGGCAAGTCCCATAACCCTTGAAAAGCAACTGGTTCTGTACTTTCACCAATATAAAATATTACTTCTTCGTCATCTACAAGCCCTGCAAATCCGTTCTTAATACTTTCCTTTTCCTCAGGTTGCGCTAGTACGTATACAGGTGACGCATTTTGAAATCTGTATATCACATCAGAAAACTTGATCAGTACTTTTTCATCTTCTTTATTTAGCTTTCTTATTTTTATATTACTATCATTTGCTATATGCATATAGTCTTCCAGTTTTAACAGACCGTGAACTTGTTGAAATGCAAAGCCTAGCTTTTGAAAGCTTTCAATTTTACTTTCAATATTTAACACTTCTATAATATGTTCAAAAAAACCTAGTTCTATCCATTGCACAGAGCAATATTTATATAGCTCATATAGTATTTGATCATTATCTTTTCCATTTGCTGCTACACCAAAGCTTGGTACCCATGCTTGCCTCTTTTCTTTATTCATTTTTAATTCTGCAAACATAAAACCTATGACCTTATTTCCTTCATAGCAGATTCCACCATTTACATCCTTTTCGGCTAGCCAATTTTCCATCTCTTTATGTACTTGTCCTTCAAGTGCTTTCTTATCAGTATTAGTACCTATTCTTCTATTTACTTCATCCATTTCTCGAAGCATTATTTCTTTCATTTCTTCTGTAATATTACTAAATTTTTCTATTCTCATCTCGTCCCCTTCTTCCCATGCATAAGAATGCCAACCCCAATATTATTAACTCGTGGCTTATTATGCTTTTATCTACTATGTAAATGCCTATAAAAATTATACCATTTTTATAGATATATGTTTGTTTTTTCATTTTTCAACCTTTCGGTTGATGTAAAAGATGTTAATAATTGTTATCCTGTCTTCAGACATGTAAATATAAACTGTAAAATCAAGCTATACCACAACCATACCTTCAGTTTTATTTACTAAAATTCCATAATACGAAGATTAGGAGATTATAAAAATGATAACAAACGACAATAAAAAAAATGTAATGAATTTGATTGAGAAAAACACAGTAGAAGATCTTGATATACTATGTGCAGATAACTTTATTGGACACCTTCCAATGTTTCCTGGACCAGCAACAAAAGAAGGCTTTTTAGGTTTTGCTCAAATGCTATTTAATGCTTTCCCCGACTTGTCACACAAAGTCGAGCTACAAATAGCTGAGAATGATTACGTAACAACACTTGTAACTGTTAGCGGAACTCATAAAGGCGATTTTAATGGCATACCTGCAACTGGGAACAAAGTAATTTTTACTGACATGATTATCACGCGAATGGAAAATGGAAAAGCAGTTGAGTTATGGGCTCAATTTGATGTATTGGGCCTATTAGGGCAAATGGGCGTTTCTTTAATGGGATAAATCTTTACTTAAAAAAAACAGCACATGTCTATTGATAGACTAGTGCTGTTTTTGCTATTTCTATTCACTCATTTTTTTCAATATATACATATGGTACTCTGCATTTGCTTCAGGATAATTAGTATACCCATCACATAACACTTCCCATTTAATATTTAATTCACTAATAATATTTTTTAAGTGGCTTTCTCTTTTTTTCCCTTTAATCATAAAAATGCAAATGATCCCGCCTACTTTTAATTCGCTAGCAACTTTCTTAACTAGCTTTGTTTCTTTATCTATATCATTTTTATAAAAATGTAGCATGGAATCCATTAATATATAGTCATAGTTCTCTAGTCCTTTATAGGCATAAATATCTCCAACTTCACCAATTACATCAATTTTTTCTTTTAGTGCTTCTCTATTTAGTTGGTTAATCCCAACCGCAGATGTATCGATTCCTTTTACACGGTAGCCTAAACCACCTAAAAACAATGCGTCTCTTCCCTGCCCACAGCCAAGGTCCAAAACGCTTCCTTTTTGCTTTTGATCAATAAAGAAATTTTGCAAACCAGGATAAGGATTACCAAAATAGTTCTCTTCTTTATAATATTTATCGTAACCTTGCTTCGCCATTTTAACCTCCAAGTAAATACTATATGTTTTTTCTTAGACTCTATTAATATATATCTATTATACCATCTTTTCTAATATATATTATTTAAGCAAATACAGACCAATGACACAACTCACTACACCGAACACCTGCTTTAGATTAAACTCCTCCTTAAAAAATACAACGCCAATTGCAATTAATGCTACCGCTAAAAGAATATTGCAAAATAATGCCCCTTTGCTAATATTCCAACCTGCTCTATACATTAATACGTTTCCTACTTCAAGTCCGATAACAGATATCCCTAAAAGTATAGGCGTCCAATTAATCAATTTGCTTTGAATTGTAACTTCTTCCATTAAGTTCTTGTTTCCAATAGATATAGTAAATGCTATTGCTGCAATAAAAAACCCAACAATATATGAGATCATTACAAAAAAGAATGGATTTGTGTTTTGCGGAACCTTTTTGCTTGCTAAGTGATACACAATATTTGAAATAACGATAATAACTATTGATAAATAATAAAACATAATATTTTCTCCTCTTTTTTTGATTATCCTAGTCAAACTAACGTTTACTTTTTTGTATATATTTTCATTGTATTAACAAAATAAAAAGGTAATTAAACATCATTCCTACTAAGACCTAAAGGAATATGTTCAATTACCTATACTCATTTTACCCGGTGGCAAAATGTTGGTTTATATTTAACTTTTATTAAAATAGCATATCTATTATTTTTAGTCAACTTAGTCCTGCTTTGCCTATTTATAATTATTTAACCTTGCAAAGCTACTAAAAACATCCTCATTTATGATACGTTTCTACATGACATACTAATCAGATTGTTTTTCTCTACGTTCGATTTAGCATATTCTAGCTTTACAAATTTATAATATCTATTAATCTTTCGACGCCAGTATTGATTTCATTGCAATCAACATTTGACACATTTATTTTCAAATAATTCTTTTTCCAAATAAAATCTTCTCCATAATTTACGCTTATATCTTCACAATATATTTTGCTTCGTTTTAACTTTTCTATTGATATTGGCTTTTGTAATTCAATGCAAGTATGTATTGTTTTGTTTTTCTGTGTCGTATAATTTATTGAAGAAAATTCTTTGCAGTTATCTTGCAGTGCCTGATGCAAGCACTCTGCTCTTTCTTGATATAGTTTGCCTATTTTAAAAGAATGCTGTTCAAACATTCCGCTTTTTATGTATATTTCTAATGCTGCTTGAGATATCATTGATGTATCTATATCCGCGTATTTTTTTCTTATAGAAAATGCATCTCTTATGGGTTCCGGAAGTAGCACAACCCCTACTCTTAATCCAGGGAACATTATTTTCGAAAAGCTTTTCAAATAAATAACATGTGATTTATTTATGTCATATTCGTACAAACTACTATTTTTTTTGTTTGTTTCAAAATCTACCAAGTAGTCATCTTCTACAAGATATACATTATATTTGTATGCAAGTTTTACAATCTTCTCTTTTTCATAATTAGATAATGATGCACCCAATGGATTGTGCTTTCTAGGCATAATATAAAAAAACTTAACATCACCTTTTCTAAAAATACTTTCAAGCTCATCAAGATTGATGCCATCTTGTTTTCTCTCGATATATTCAATAGGTACTTTTAATGTTGCTAGATGTTCCAACAAAAGATGATATGTTGGTTGTTCAACCAATATTTTTTCTCTCTCGTTCGGAAAAGGCATTTCAACCAATAGTGATAATGCTTGTTGTACACCTGAAGTAATAAATATATCTTCTACTTTTGTAAAAATTTGATAGTTCATTAATAGCTTTTGTATGGCTACTATTAATGAAGGTAATCCTTTTGGTGTTCCATATATAAATAGTTCTTCTTTATATCGCTGAATTGCTTGATTGATGCATTTTTGAAAATCAATATATGGAAATAATTTGGGGTCAGGTGATGCTAATGCAAAATTATAATAGTCAACAATTGTATCCTTTGGTGTTCTATCTTTGATCGCTGCATAATAACCGCTTTGTGGCATCGAATATATTATTCCTTTTTCTATCAATGAATCTAGCGCTTTAATTACAGTTGATTTGTTATAAGAATATTTTTTAGATAACTCACGTATTGATTCTAACTTCTGTCCTTGCATAATTTCACCAGATTCAATTTTTGATTCTATTATAGTCGCAAGTTGCATGTATTTATACATTCAATTTCCACCCCCAGCCCAACTGTACCGATACAGTTGGCACTTTTCTGTATTGTATCATTTTCTCTAGCGTGTTTCAATATAGGTAAGAATCAACTATATTATTAATAAAGGAGTATCTATATGTCTTCTAAAAAAGCATACCTATCTGCCATACTATATTCTCTTATAATTGGTCTATCATTTTTATTTGTCAAAGTAGCAATACCTTATGGTTCACCCATATTAATATTGGCACATCGTTTTACAGTAGCTTTTGTATTCTTTACAATATACATAAAAATAACCAATAAACGAATTAGTATCGAAGCTATGGAATTGGTAAAATTTATTCCTATGGCTTTATTTTATCCAACTGCATTTTTTTCATTTCAAACCTTCGGGCTAACATATGTTTCTTCTGCAGAATCTGGCATAATCTTCGCTACAGTACCTATTTTTACTTTAGTTTTAGCTAGACTATTCATTAAAGAAATAACAAGTTTTATTCAGAAATTAAGTATGGGAATTTCTGTTGGAGGAGTTGCTTTTATATTCATAATGAAAGGTGCACAATTTGAAATTTCCAATATGTTTGGTATTTTGCTTTTATTTATTTCTGTTATCAGCTTATCCTCTTATAACGTTGCAGCAAGACAAAAGCTAAAAGATAGAAGTTTTATGGAAATATCATATATTCTAACAGCATTCGGTTTTATAATCTTTAATTTTATTTATTTCTTCAGCAATATTGGCAATATTAATTTTTATGAGTATTTGGTTCCATTTAAAAGTATTTCATACACTTTTAGTATTCTATACTTAGGGTTGTTTGCCTCTGGCCTTTCATTGATATTCTCTACATACTCTCTTTCGGTTCTTAGTGCAAGCAAAATGAGTGTTTTTTCAAACTTTGCTACTTTGATAAGTATTTTAGCAGGTATTATAATACTTAAAGAACAACTTTATTATTATCACTTCATTGGTGCTTTTTTTATAATTATTGGTATCTTAGGTGCAAATATTGAAAATCTAATTAGCAACATTCGGCCTATTTCTTTTAGAAGTTCGGATAAAACAAATTAAAAATGCATTCATAATAGGAAACGTGAATGCATTTATATTTTTTATATTCTTCTATCAATATTCGTTCAATAATGCTAGCGTATCTTTTAACAAACTATAATCACCTGCCGCACCATGCCCAGGTATTATAATGTCTATATCCGCTTGAGAATATATTTCTAAAAGTCTGCCTATGCTATTCTGCCACCCCTTTATACTAGCATCACTTGTATTTCCTAAGCTTTTTGCTCCTTTACCTTTTACCATACAACCACCAAAGAGAATCTTCTTATCTTCATAATATACAGTTATGTTATCTGGCGAATGTGAATGACCGGGAAAATATAATTCAACTTTACTATTGCCAAAGTTTAGTGTCGTGCTCATATTTTCATCGATACTTATTATTTCACTCGGCTTTACGTATTCTAAACTTTTATAGACATTATAGTATTTTTGTTTCTTATTATGTAAAAATACTTCTCTAGTTTCCTCACCCTTTTCATCAATCATTTTAGATGTTTCTTCCGTACCAATTATACGAATATCTTGACTCCTTAAGTACTTGTTACCTCCCAAATTGTCAAAATGATATCCAGTATTTATAGCTGTTATTATTGGTTCACTTTCTGTTTTTTCATAAATCCATTGCACTATTTCTTTTGTCGCCTCGTTCTCATATGGTGTATCTATCAAAAGAATTTCTCCATTTTCAAATTCTATAATAAGTGAATTTGCATTCCATGGAAATTCATGACTAACTAATAAAACACCTTCAACCACTTTTTCAATTGATAATTCGTCATTGATCACCACTTTATTATCTATAGATAATTTATATGAGATTTCTTCTTTCTTATCACTACATCCCATTAAAAATAATAATACAAACAATACTATCCCAATTTTTTTCATTTATTTCTCCCTATTCTTTGATTTATGAATATATACAATTATATCACAGTAAATCTCATTAATTTGCATCATTAAAAAAAGCTATCAGCGTGAACTGGTAGCTTTATATCTCTATTTTTTCTATTATTTATGATACGGTTCACCGTTGATATCTAAATACATTACTTTTTTTATTTCATAAACTTTTAATATATCGCTTTGTTTTAATCTATCCTAACTTCATCTAATTGCTCCAAATAAAAATTAACGATGCGTTTTAGTATTATACCATTGCTCACATTTTTGTGGATTCTCACGAAGTGATTTATGCAGTAATAGTCCTCCTTGCATAAATAAATCTTTAAAGCTAAGTTTTTTGAATTTTCTTGAAGATGTAATAACATATCCACGATAAATATTCTTATATTTTTTACTTGTCCGCTTTCCATAATCCCTCATCTTTAATACAAAATCTATGTCTTCTGCAGCATAAAACTTTTCATTAAAACCACCAATATTTATAAATGTTTCCTTCGATGTGTATAATAAAACACCACTCAATCCAATAACATGAGTAACTAATACAGAGCCTACAAATATTAAGCTAAAAACCAGATTCCTTCTATCAAGTTTAAATTTTGTACCACCACCTACATATTTACCATCGCTCATATATTTGTCAATAAGATAAAAAACATTCACACTTACCTTAGAATCTGCATCAAGAAAACACAAAATTTCTCCAGTGGCAAGAGAGCACCTTTATTTCTAACCATAGAAATATTGTGATTAGATTCATTAAAAATTTTCACGTCATATTTCTCGCTAATCTCTACCGTTCTATCCTCTGATTCATTATCAACAACAATAATTTCCATTTTTTTATTAGTCATTTTTTCATAGTATATTCGTGCTTGAACAACTGATTTTAATGTATCTCCAATTAATTCTTCTTCATTGTAAGCAGGAATTATTAGGGAAATATTCATATTAGCCCTCCGTTCCTTTTCATAAGCTTTACGAATTCGTCTAGTTTTTTCATATTCCATTTCATATTATATCATTTCATATAAAAAAACTATCTGTCTTTTTATATACTGACCGATAGTTCTCTAATTTTTATTACATATTCATTTTTAAATATCCTGTCATTTATGGTACGGTTCACCGAACATCACCTATGAACAATCTCCATTTTAATCATAAGATTTTTATCACATTAAATTAATATTTTATATTGTATTTTTTTAAACATCTATTCTAATTTTTTTCATATTAAAATAGATGTTTAAAGTATTCATATTTCTTATCTTGGATTCATAATCATTGCATCTCTGATTTTATCATTTTCAATATTCGCCTTAATATCTTTTATACATTCTTTTGATACCATTTTCAATTTTCCATATGGTATTTTTTCACTTATCTCTGAATAAATTCTCAGTTTTGATAGCAATTCAGGAGAATCTTGATTAATCTTTCTACTATATCCATTGTATACGTTTTTATGTAACCGAATTAGATTTTCTGCCTCTTTTCCCATTCCTTCTGAATCAATATACACAACCCCTTCTATAAATTCATTTACAATACCTTCACTCAATTTTATATTTCTTAATATCTCTAATACTCCTCGAATATTTTTAATTTCTATATATTTTTTCATTACTTGCATAATAATTAAATCATCATTATTGCCCTTCTTTGTTAGCATTTCTTTAAATAAATCATCTTTATCGTACGAGTCAATTTCACCTTCTTCATCTAATCTAATAATAATGCTTATAAACCGCTCGTACTCTGCCTCATCCTTTAAAAATTTCCCCATAAACTCAAAGCCATTGTATGGTACTTTATTAATATTGTCATTAAGTGGTCCATTTAACCTTCTTACTATATAATCCATTGCTTCATCTTTATTTGTTAATAATTGCTCCAAAATGCTATTTTCATAGTAGTCATATTCCTTTACATCTACTAGCTTATCAATCAACATATTCTTTAGTATCAAAAATTCATCTGATTTTTTAAAGTCAGATAAGTATTGTTTTAGTATAAAATCAAACATATTAAGTGTTTGCCCTTCTAATGCATATGTTTGTAAAATAACAATAAGTTCACTGACTAATAACTCACTACGCCTATTTTTAAATATAAAGTATAATCTATGTATTATATACGATATACTTAATGTTTTATTATTAGCAATAATATTTTTTATGGCGATTATTATAAATTCTTCATCAAGTGAATCATCCTCAAGAATTCTAAGTACTACTATAATCTCTTCATTAGATAATTTTTCAAATTCATCAAGCTTTTCGCTTGTTAAGGTATGCTTGTTCTTTTCATCAACTATTGCCACTGCTAGTAATACATCTGCTCTTAAGATATTATCCGCTTTCCAATAGTTTTCTGAGTTAACAAAATCAAGAAACAATGTCAAATTTATCTTGCACCACTCTTTTAAAATACTTGGAGATACTCCCTCTCTACCTATTTTAGTTATTATCGCCCCTACATTGTTAATTAGAATTGTAAAATCTTCAATTGTTTGTATTTTTTCATTAAGAGCTTGCGCTATGCAGAGATTCCCTTCATTTAAATATTTTTCATCATGTTTCTTGTTGTGAACGAACCAAGACCAACGTTCTTTTAACGGTACTTCTTTGCGTATATTCTCAAATGAAGCATAATAGTAATCCATATTTACATAATAATTTACAGTCAAGTATTCTGGTGTTCTTATAAATTTATTTAAATACTTTTCTATATTTTCTGTCCCTATATATTGTAATAACCACCACCGATATAATATTTTGTCAATAATGATATTGCAATCAATCTCATCAGATATTATAAGCTTATTCCCCATAATATCAACAATCTGTTTTCTCTCAGTAATAATAGTATCATATAATGGGATCTCTTCCTTTATTGAATCTTTCCAATTAGAAACTCCCAGATTATTACAAATGTTTTCAATTACCTTCATAGTATCAAAATCATACTTTTCATCTATTAAATAATCAATATGCTTTATACAATCTTGTCGCAAAGCTACAATTTCCGGAGAATATTTCATAACTTTTTGTCCAAACTGTACTCCATTAATAATTGATTTAGTTACCTCGTGACTTGCTTTCATTATTTCTGATACCGCATACTTAAAGAGCTCTAACGATCCCTTTTTACCGCTAATTATCCATTTGACTATTAATTCTAATGAAAAAGAAATATCCTCAGTTGATGTATTTATAGGTGATAGTATTCTTCCAATTAGACCATCAACTTTATTATTACTGTACATTCCATCCAGATTATGTTCCCGCATTATAGCAATAAATTCTAATATAGCTTCTTTATCTTCACTGTAATACCATAGTTCTAACAACAAAGGTGTAAAATTATCACTAGTTAATTTTGCATAGGTTTCATCCTTTGATACTATTGCATAGTTTAAATAATAATATAGTAAATTTAATACGGAGCACGGGGCGAAACTAATAATGTTTTTTGCTCTATCTAAAATAGCAATCTGCTCATAATAGCTTTCTTCTGCGCCCCATTCTTCAATCACTTTTTCTAATATTTCATTAACATCAACATTACAAATTTTCCTTGCCTCATTAATATTAACCAATACTTTAGCTTGTATTTTATTTATTAAGTATTCTAATACCTTGGGATACGCATTATTTTTTAATGAATATGCTAGGTATATATCACCTTTAAAATCAGGGAAGAATCTATACTGATATCCAACTATTCTAAGGATTCCACCACATTCCATCTTACCAATAAATTCTTTAATTTTACTTTCCTCAATTGAATTCACTTTCGATAATAAACTTATTGTCTCTTCGTTTTGTACAAAAGGTACAATGCAACTAATGCTAAACAATAATTTTTTACACTTGTCCTCATCCAATGATCCAGAAAAAATATCATAAGTATCACTTTCCATTTTACCCATGCTATCTACAAAATAATCTTCTATATCTATTTTAGATGTCTTCTCGATCATTGTACCTATTATAGCGACCAATGGCGGTGATGGATACTTTACGACTATTGTATCCTCATCTTCAACATTATCATTCTTTGCCGTTTTTCTAAGTAATTCAATATAATCATCTTTTTCCCAATTATTTAATGTAATTACATTTAAATCTACTGCGTACCCCTTTTTTATGATTTCTCTTTTTATTTCTTCTATCTTAAATGTCTGAGAAGTTACAACTACTTTAATTTCTTCTTCTCTCATATAGTTTAGTACTTCAATAAACTCTTCCAAGCACAGTTCAACATCATCAATAAGCAAGAGGTATTTTCTCCCTTGAATAAGCTCAGTTTGTAATGCATCATAAATACTCTTTAGCCCATGTTTCATAATAATGACTTCATCAAAAACCTCTAACAGTTTACTATTATTTGCTAAAGCTAATAATGTATGTGTTTTACCATATCCTCTGAAAGAATCCAACAAAGTAATTCTTGACAAATTAATTGATTCTTCTATGCTTATTAAATCTCGGCTTCTTTTACTATTATCAATGATTTCGATATTATCAACATACTCCATTATGCTTACAAATTTCTTGTGATTTTCTGTTTTATATTTTCTTAACTCATGAAGTATTTCTTCAGTTAAAACATTGTGCGCTTTCTTTTCTCTATAATCAAAAAGTCTATGGTCATTCTCTAATTTTTTATTAAATATACTAAGAAAATCTCTTGCAACTATATCTGGTATAATTGTTCCATCAAAATTTTCACTATTAAATACTTTAATATCATCAATTTTTTTATATTCTAATGCCATTGCCAGCACTACATCCATATTGTCCTGTCTAGCTGTGAATCTATTATACTTTCCTCCATGTAAATCTTCATATTTTTTATCAAATTCTTTAACAGCCTCATTGTATATCTCATATATTATCTGATTTAAATCCTTTTCTTTAAATATATACTGACTAGTGCCATTTACTACTAACCCTAATAATGTAGGTACTAAAAATAATTCAAATATCATATTGCCCCCCTTACCTTCTACTCTCGCCTTTAAGCAAAGTGATTTAATCATCAACTTCTTCTAGTAGTTTTCTAAATCTTTCCTCAGTGATTCTTTTCATAGTATATCTGTCACTTTCTATGTGTTTAAAATTATCTTTGAATTTCTGTACAACTAAATCTCCGTCAACAATTTGAATTTTTTCTTTTTCATAGCCATAGTAACCACCATAATTACCATAAATATTTTGTATAAAACTTTCATTAAATATTCTATATGAATACTCATTTATATGTTCACTATACCTTTGATTTTCAATTTCTATCATACTTCTATCCGTATTGTATGCTCTTACAAGGCACTGATTTTCTTTCAAATAATTATCATCATCATCAAAACGAGTCTTTACTTTTATAGCTTCCCAGAAACCTTTTATTTTTTCATACTCTTCTTCGTACTCACTATACAAATAAGCCTTACTATCAATTTCTTTATAATTTTCATTAATTAGATAATAATAATTCACAATGTCTATTAATTGATTCTTTTGTATAACATCAATCACATACTCTTTATGTTCATTTTTACCTGAAAATCTAATTTTAGCATTCTCTGCTACAATTATACTTTCAATTGACATAAGCATTTCATTGTCTATGCTTATATCAATCCACTCATATATCCCTCGCTCTACCTTTGTATCTAAATTATAAAAAGGAATTTCATAAACCTCTCCGTCAGCTAATATTTTAATTTCTTTAGTAAATATCCAGTCATCTCTATGAAAACCTGTTACTAATCTCAAGGTATTAGTATCCCCTTTTTCTCCAATATATCCATAGAATGAAAAAGCATTTTTAGTATTTACAGAACCTTTTGAATGTGTCCATTTAATATTTTCAAATTCATCTGTATAGCTATATAGGTTCTGCATGATATTATCTTCTATAATCGCTTTCTCATTTTCAGTAAATATCGAGTCTAGTTTAGCTTGCCTTTCCTGTTCTACAATTCTTGTCTGTTCAGAAGCCTTTTGTTCTTTTTCAGCAGTTCTCAATCCGCATATAATAGTACCTACAAATACTGCTACTACTAGTAGTAAAATCATTTTACCCCTATGTTTTTTCATAATGCTATTTGCTTTCATTGTCAATATATCCTTTCTAGTCTTAACGCTATCTGATTAACACAATGTTTTAATACTCGTGTGTAATCCTCTATAGGTTTACATATCAAGTATTTGTGCCGTGCTTCTTCTTTACATTTTTCTTAGTTTTCTTTTTTCTCTTATCAATGGGCGTATGTATAGTATGTCTTACACAAATATGTTCCTTTTGATCATCTCCTATATTTTTTTTATAATGTCTGCACCATTTATTATTTTTTTGATAATGACCACAACTACAACAAGTTTGCTCATCTTTATGTTGATCTTTGTTAGTATTTTTTGCTATATACCATCTACAATTTTTATTAATATGTTTTAATGAACCCTCCATGGTTTTCTTTAATGAATTGCAATAATTTCCAAAACTTAATTGTGCACAACTTTGACAATTAGCCTTACCATTTTTATTTATTTTTTTGAAATATTCTTTTCTTTTCTTTCTTACATCTATTATCGTACTAGTATTTACGCCTGTGCTCCCTTTTGCCATTTTTAGTTCTCCCTATTTAGATATTGTACTATTCATCAGCTATATCATTTTTACATTCAATTATGGTCTCTTGTTTTATATTGGTATTGGTTTTTATCATTATATCATTTCACTTTGACAAACTATGGCACTTTCTCCATATTTTATTTGCTTATTTTTACAAACGGCAACTATTCATTTCCGTACATATACTGAGTGCCCCCCAGCTTCATACACACTTCTTTTTTCGTTTCAGGATATAAACTCCCCCCTAATCAAGTAAGTCTCTTCTCTCACCTGCTCTGTTTCCGATACTATTCTTCAATCTTTTACATCCATATGCAATTTCCACAATTGAAAGTTGTGACCTCTCAATAATTAATCTATTATAAATATCTTCTGTAGATTCCTCCCCACAGCATTTTATAACTCTTACAGGAATCTTGGGTTCATTCGACAATGAGTAAAAATATGCTAACTCTTTTCCATCAATCACTTTATATTTGCCTGCATCTCTATCCCCTACAACAATTGACCAATTTGATTCTTTCATCATAAACTTATTTATCGATTCATTTAATTCTCTTTGGAAAATTAAACAACCTGTATCATACTCTTCTATTAGAATCTCCTCGACAAAAATTTCTTCACAAATAATATTATATATATCCATACCTACTCTACTTTCCATAATATATTTTCTTACCTATTCACATTGTATCATTTCATCTATGGTGTTCAGAAGTTAAAACTTTTTATATTTTACTAGCAACACAATATATATTATGTTGCTAGTTTCTTGGGTTTGTGATAGTATTTTATTAGTATTCAATATGTTATCTTATACAAAACTGGCAACATAATTATTTTAGTTGCATCAAGGAGTAAAATTATGGATTTACAAGCTTATACAGATTCACTATTACAGCAGGGTTTGTCAGAGAATACAGTCTTAAATTATGTTTGTGCTGTGACTGACTATATATTTTTTATTGAGAATAAAATCAACGAACCCTTTAATTCAAGGAATATAATAGAACTAGATATTAATGAATATAAAAACTATTTATTAAATGAAAAAAAACAAAAGCCTACTACTATTAACAATAAGCTCTCTGGTCTATCAAAGTACTGCGCCTATTTATTGAACTGTAATGTGATCTCATATAATCCAGTAGCACGAGTTAAACAAATAAAAATACAATCCACAAATACTTCACCTAAAAGTTTATCTAAAAGTGATATCTATAAGCTTAGAAGAGAGTTTTATAAAACAGGAAATACTAGAGATATTGCGATATTTGAATTGCTATACACCACAGGCATTAGGGTTTCTGAACTATGTAATATTGAGCCATCAGATATTACCATCTCCGACAGAAAAGGGAGTCTGGTAATTAGATCTGGAAAAGGCAGTAAATATAGAACAGTTCCTTTGAACACAAGAGCTAGGAAGGCTTTATTCGAGTGTTTTGGTACTATGGCACTCCTAGAGAATAAAAAGCTCTTCAGAGGGCAAAGAGGCGCTTTAAATCGCGAAGGAATCTATAGAATTATTAGAAAGTATGCAGACTCAGCTAAGCTAGAACATGTTAGTCCACACACTCTGAGACACTCATTTTGTAAAGAATTATTAAGTAATGGAATTGATATTGTAACTGTAGCAAACATTGCTGGTCATAGTGATATTAATACCACCGCTATTTATACTAAACCTACAGAAGATGAAAAATACTTGGCAGTTGAATATTTATAGATATTTTATATTACGTAAAACACGGTAATGATTTTTTCTCAAGCGAGAGATTATTACCGTGTTTTTTATGTTATTCATTGATATTTGAATATAAATTTTCTGTCATTACATACGACAACCTTAAAAACTACATATAAACTAACCCTACTTTTGTCGAAGCAACTTATTTATTTTTAATCGTTTTGAAGCAATTTATTTAGGATTGTATATATACTTATATATCTCCGCAGGTTTAATCATAAGTACTACTCATTTTAATTTTCAAAAAACGAAAAACAAAATGAGTAGCACTTTATTGCCTTTCTCTAAATCATAGAAGGCAATATATTTTCTGTTTCTTTGGTTCTTAGGTCTTCTGTATTTACAATTACTCTATACTTATTAATTTCCTTTTTGACTCCTTCATCCCTTTTATAGTCACCATATTTATCAACTAGAAAGTCTCCTCTTTTAACTTCAATAAGGTTGTGATTGCTTAAAATTAGTATATATTTTTCTATAGTGTTTTTATCAAGTCCTGTCTCTTTAATTATCTTATTTTGACTAATAGGTGTTAAGTAATACTTTTTTTCTTTCATAAAAGTTTTTTTTAAAAAATAGCAATACAAATAAATCCCTACCACTTTAATTTCCTTGATATAAAACAACATATACAAAAATATTTGCCCTTCTAATAGCAAGTAGCTTTGTTTATCTTTTTTTATATATTTCATATTGATACCCCAACTATAATGTAGTCTTTTTTCTTTTATCCATTTAGCTCCATTGTTCCTTTCAAGATTATACATGTCTCCTGTTTTTATACTATTCTTCTTAGTATATGTCATATTGTATATATCCATTAAGCCATTTTCTTTTATTAAATAATTGATGGAACCTGATTTACGACTATATCCTAATAATTCTTTTATGTCTTCAGTTGCAAGGTGGTACCCATACTTCTTAAATCTTAATAAAATATCAACACAATAAATAAATGCTTTATGGACTTCAGGAATTATATGTCCAGCTTTATTTGCTTCTTTGCATAGATCATTTATTTTATCCAACCTATTTCTAAATATTGGTGTAAACCCCCACGAATTCCTAAATGCATAATAATACTTTTCATTAAACTGATACCAACCATCAAGGTTTTCGGTTGGTATATATGGTCTAATATCTTCAGCTTTATCCCTATATATGTTCTCTCTCATACTAATTTATCTCTTTACTATTTTTTGTCTTATAACTAATAACAATATCAGCCATTGCTGATACAGCTATTTGAGTTGAATCAATTTCCTCTATTTGGTACTTTGATATAATTCTGTTCATATTTCTTCCCCTTTTTCATATTATATTCATAGAGTAGCATGTATATGCTACTTTGTAAAGTATTTCTATGCTACCTTTGACATTTCATGCTACTTATGCTACTATTCTTTTATAAACTATAACGAAGGAGATTTTATTATGAACGGTATTGCATTTGGTAAAGAATTAAAAAAAATAAGAACTTCAAAAGGAGTTGCATCAAAGGAACTATCTCAAAGTGTTGGAAAAGCAGTTACTTATGTTTCTCAGTTAGAGCGCGGATTAATTAAAAAACCTGATTATTATACTTGTCAACGAATAATGGAGAAATTGGATATTGATTCTTCTAGGATTGAAGGCATTCTAGATCATTATGGTATTCAACGACCAGAAATTGAAGAAATGCTTATAGCAGAAGCAGAAAAGCATTCTAGTTTCGACTGGATGGAGCAAAATGCCTACAGATTAAAAAATATAAATAAACAACTCTGTCACTCTTTAGATTCTTTTATTGATAGGGATTTATCAAAAGCTGAGGAATTTATTCCCAATTTATTAGCAATGATGCAAAGTGAAGAAGATTTCGATTTCATCTATAAATTTTTTAAAAATGATATTTCTAGCATCTCTTCCAGCGATAAAAAAGAACTACTAAGTTTAACTCTAAACTTTATTAATTCAAAATATGAATTAAATGAATGGAATGATCTTGTAAAGAAAGGTTTAAGCTAATATGAGAGTTGCTATATATGTACGGGTCTCTACTGAAGAGCAAGCTAAAGAAGGTTATTCGATTGAAGGTCAAATACAGAATATTACTGATTACTGTAAGTCTATGAATTATGAGATTACAAAAATCTATAAAGACGAAGGTATAAGTGGCACCAGTATTGATAAGCGTCCCGCACTACTATTCCTATTAGATGACTGTAGGCAAAATGATTTCGATGGTGTTGTAGTTTGGAAGCTAAGTAGGCTTTCAAGAAAAAATAAAGATAATATAGAAATACTAGACCATTTTGAGAGCAATGGAATTTCATTTTTTTCTGTCACAGAACCTTTTGACTCTTCAATGCCAGCTGGTAAAATGCTTGCTCAAGTTTTAGGAGCCATGTCAGAGCTCGAGCGTAACACAATTATTGAAAATGCACGCATGGGAATGCAACAAAGAGCAAAAGAAGGAAAATGGAATGGCGGTTCAGTATTAGGTTATAAATCAATTAACAAGGAACTTATGATTATAGAAGAAGAAGCCCTTCTTGTTAGGCATATTTTCAAATTATATCTAGATGGTAAGGGATATAAATCTATAGCTAACCTCCTGAATCATGATGGTTATAAAACTAAGCGAAACAAACCTTTTTCAATCACTTCAATCAGAACCATAATTCTTAATCCTATGTATGCAGGATTTATAAGATATAATAAACAAGAAAATTGGAATTCCAAAAGACGGTCAGGTACTAATCCAAATCCAACTATTGTACAAGGTATTCATGAACCTATTATAGATATGAATACATGGACTAGCGCCCAATTAATAAATACTAAAAAATCTTCTATACCAGCTAAAACTTTTACTGGAAGCTTTCCTTTAACGACCTTACTTAGATGTCCCATATGTAACCACGGAATGATTGGACATAGAATTAAGTATAAAGATAACTATATTCGATATTACCAATGCGGAAATTTCCATAACAAAGGCTCTGCTGTTTGTAATGCAAACCTAATTCGAGCAGACTATGCCGAAAGCTATGTACTAAATAAACTTAAACTACTTATTTCAGATGCTAATTTTTTAGATAGAACTATAGATACTGCCAACGAAAAAATCAACTTAATCAAGGAGCCTTTAGAGAATGCCCTAAATAATATACTAAAACAAAAGGACTCTATACACAAAAATATTCATAAATATATGTCTCTTTTTGAAAATGATACTATTGAGCTGCAATCAGTTAGGTCAAAGTTACAATCTCTTGAAGGTGAATTATCGATACTCACGGAAAAGGAGCATTCAATAAGGTTAAACTTGAGTGCCCCAACTATATCTTCTGTTACAGACAGCGACATAATTAACGTATTGGAAAATCTAACTGATATTATTGATGATATTTCACCAATTAACCTAAAGAACTTACTTCATTCACTGATAGAAAAAATTACTTTCCATGCTAATTCAGATATCAAAAAAAGGACAATAAACGAAATTGTCCTTTACATTGATACTATTTCTTTAAACGATGACTATGTGCTTACTTATGATACGGTTCACCACGGTTAATCCTAAAACTTCTATACACTTGCTCTAAAAGTATTACTCTCATTAGTTGGTGTGGAAATGTCATCTTTGAAAATGACAGTTTATAATTGGCTCTATTTAGAACATCTTTTGATAATCCAAAAGAGCCTCCAATAATAAAGTCGATATTACTCTTTCCTTGTACGCCTAGTGACTCTATCTTCTTTGCTAATTGTTCTGAAGATATCTGTTCACCTTCTATGGCTAGTGCAATGACATAGTCTTGATCTTTAACTTTATTAAGAATGTTTTTTCCTTCAGTATTTTTTATGATCTCTATATCTGCATCACTAATATTATCTGGTGCTTTTTCTTCTTTTGTTTCGATAATATCTAGGTTACAATACTTTGTCATTCTTTTAGTAAATTCTTTGATATTATCTGTATAGAATTTTTCTTTTACTTTTCCAACTGCTATAATTTTTATATTCATTTCTTTTCCTTTATACCTGGCAGCAATAGTCCTCAGTATTTGTTCTTATACTATATACCATTCCTACTTCACTTCTATGTGCAGTTTCTACAAATATATCTTTTCCAACCATTATATTGTCTTCTTCTAATGCATTTTTTACTGTTTGGAATGCCATCTCTGGAAAATTATTTTCATTGCTCAAGTGAGCTAATATTATTTGTCTTTCTTTTTTATGCTCTTTCATCATATTGCATAGTACTTCTCCTGTAGCCACATTTGACAAATGTCCGTTTTCACTTAATATCCTTTGTTTTAACGGCCATGGATATCTTCCCATCTTCAACATTTCTATATCATGATTAGCTTCTAATACTAACAAATCAGCATGCATTATTTCTTGATATATATCTTGTGTCATGTAACCTAGGTCTGTGGCTACACTTAACTGTTTGTCTTTTTTATAAAATGAAAAACCTACAGGGTCTATTGCATCATGTGGTATTGGATAGCTTTTTACTTCAATGTCATTGATTGCAAACCTTTCTCCCGTAGCAAAATACTTTATATTATTTTCATCTAGTTTTCCTAAACTATCTCGCATGCTTCGCCATGTTTTTTCATTTGCATATATAGGCAAATTATATTTTCTAGATAATATACCCACACCCTTCACGTGATCTATATGCTCATGTGTCACTAATATACCATCTATCCCATTAGGGTCTATTTCTATAGATTCTAACCCTGCAGTAATTCTCTTTCCAGATATTCCTGCATCTAGCAATAATCTTGTATCTTCTGAAGCAACAACATAACAGTTGCCACTACTTCCACTTGCTATTGAACAAAATTTTAGCACGATTGTGTCCTCTTTTCTTAATAAGCTAGTATATATTTTTTCTTTTCGTTATTATATGTTATTTCCCAAGCAGGAAAAGCAGTGTCAAAACTTGTTGCCTTTTCGCTTGTATATGAAGAATCTAGCCAATATACCATTTCTATGTTTGTTATGCTTACAGCACTTGTTTCGTCGTACTCACTCATAAACTTTAGCAAAGCAGTCGTCGCTGGAATAGTGCTCTGATTTTTACTTCCATATTTTATTGGTTTTATCCATTTTTTCTCAACACTTTTTATTTTTTTATTTTCTATAAAGCATATGATATAGCTTTCTTCTACAAACATTTCCTTTTCTGTTTCTTTATTTCTGTACTCTAATATATACGAACTACCTAATGATGTGATTTTATCTAATATTGCGGTTTCTTCTAAAAGGTTATTTTCATTTAAAAATAACTCAACATAATTTAACAAGTTATCTCTTGTGACCTCCGAAGGAAAAGGAATCCTGAACTGGCTAATCATTTCGTTTATTTGATCTTGACTAACATTCTCTACTTCTACTTCTAGTACAGGTAAACTAAAAATCTTTGTTGGGATTTCATCGTATACATATATATTACTTCTTCTCAAAAAATCCACAGTTGCAGTATCTTCTGCTACTGATGTTCCTGTTGTTTGAAAGTGTAGTGAAATATAACTTCCAAGCAAAAATATATTTGTAAATATTAGAGCCATTATTAATATAGTTTTAGATTTAGACCAATTCATTATTCTACCTCCTTAACAACATAGTCAACAAGTCGACCTGTTTTAAGATTGTAGAAGAAAATTATTTCGCTAGTTTCAATAACCCATGTAGGGACTACTAGGTATTCGCCCTCTTCTGAAGCTTCATCAAGTTTATAGTATCCTATTTCTATCTGTTTTATATCTTTTACTACTTCCGCATGTATTTCTTCTTCTGATGTACTTTCATATGGTTTGCCCAGCTCTTCATAGGCTTTTTCTATCTCTTTGTAGTTACTGTTAATAATGTCCGATGCTGCTATTACTTTTGATGTTTCGCTGTTTGATATATATTGCAATGAATCAATTTCTTCATAGATTTGTCTTTCATAATATATAACCCTATTGCCTATTATATCTACAGTTATAATCTCTCCATTAGAATAATAAATAGGATGCCCGTCTTCTCTGACCCCAAATACAAATCTGTTTCCCATTTGATTTTCGGCTTCTATAGGTGTTATTGATTTTATATATGGTTGTATTACGATTCCTTTTAACGATTGCCACCCACCATGTGCTTCTACAAAACTCAGCACTTCTAATAGTTGTTGGGTAGATGTTAAGTCTTCAATCCTATTATTACCAAGAACTTCTTTATATACTATTTGACCTGTATGACTTACCTCTAGTGTTTTTTGTCCATATTGATATATATACGATACAGAAAAATCAGTTTCGGTTATTCTTCTAACAAAATCAAAGCCCTCACCAAAAAATGTCTCTGCCAAGCTATTTATTATTTCTTTCTCATCTACTTCGATTTCTTCTCTTACTTTATAGCTCTGGACATTACTACTTACTGCATAAGGTATAAATACATTGCTATCTAGTCCGTATCCATAAAACTCTTCTAAAGAATAGTATTTGGGAAGTCCTAATTCATACAGTGACGTAATATAGTTTATAAAACTTATATCAGAGTTATCAAATGATATCCTTCTATAAATATCTGTTTTATTGTTGAAAAAATATATGTTGTTAGGCTCATCTAGTGAATACATGATATTTGTTAATAGTACATTATCAAATGCTTCATATGCTTCTTTATAAATCATCTCATTTGCATCTTGCGCTGATACTTCAAAGTTAAAAGTAAACATTATGCAGTTTCCAAGACAGGCCTCGTGCCAATCTTCTGCTAACACATCTGATACTGTTGCGCCATTAGTCTTTGCTGCATTTCTCATAAAAGCTAGAAACTCATCCCAAACCTGTGTCACATTATCATATAAAATATATGTGTCACCATTCATTTTGATTTCGCCTTTATATGGTTCTATGTACTCAACTAATTTTTCTGGCTCTATATATAGCTGAATGACCGGCTCCTCATTGATAGACTCAATAGCTCTACTGATCTTATCCACTGTTATATTTCTCCATAACAAAAACAATAGTAGTATTGCGGTTACTGACAATACTACTATAAAAGTTGATTTGATTCGTTCTATATTAATCTTGTTTTTTTTCTCTGACATGTTTTTCATTTTAATCTCCAAAAATACTCCTGAAAATCGTTTTGAAAATGCTCTGCTTTGCTACTTTTTCAGGAAGTGCCTTTGTTGCTAGACTACGAATCTTTATTGCGTCTATTTGTTTTGATTTTTTTACAACAAATGATTTATTAACTATACTAGTTATTTTATCATTATTATAGATTTCTACAACTACTAAATAGTTTCCTTCTCTCAAATTATTCAATTCTTCATTATAAAAATTAACTATGCTATCTGCTGTTTTTAATTCCGATTGTAATATGATTTCCTTATTAGAAGTATCTACACTATCAATACTCACTTTTGCTTTTTTGTCCATCAGAATCTCAAAAGCTTCTTTTGTTGTATTTAATACATCTTTTGCTATAAGGTTTGCAGATATATCTATTTTATTTTGAGGGCTAATAATTGGGTTCCCTTCGGCTAACTCATTAAATATAACCCCTACTTTATATTGTGTTCCTTGAGCAATCTTTAACGATAGCAAAACAGATTCAGATATTATAATCTTATCAAATGGATTGATAACTGTTACTGCTGCTTGCTCACTATATTCATTTGTATTTAGGGTAGTGCCATAACCAACCAATGTACTATTTGCTAGTAAACAGATTAATAAAATGGCTACAAATTTCTTCATACATACTTCCTCCAATTTATAGTAACAACAGTATAACTGATGTTTATTACAATAGTATTACACAGTCGTTACGATACATTTACATAATTTAATATTACAATTGTCTCTATTTTTGTTATAATTAATTATTAAATAAAGGAGATACTGATGAATACAAATATATATACAGACGGTGCCTGTTCCGGTAATCAACATGATTCAAATGTTGGTGGATGGGGAGCAGTGCTAGAATATGGAAAGCATACAAAAGAAATATTTGGTGGCGAAATTAATACAACCAATAATCGCATGGAAATGCAGGCTTTAATAGAGGCTTTGAAAACATTAAAAAAAGATGGTCTAACTGTTAATGTGTTTTCAGATAGTTCTTATTTAATGGATTGCTTTAGAAAAAAATGGTACGAGAAATGGCTACAAAACAATTGGAAGACTTCTTCTAAAAGTGACGTGGAAAACAAAGATTTGTGGGTTGAATTATTAGATTTAGTCGGTTTACATAATGTTAATTTTTATCGTATCAAAGGCCACCTAAATATCAACCACCCTAGTACAAATACTGAGAAATGGTTTAAAAAATTTGTTGAATGGAATGGTTCAGATTTCACAAAAGATGACTTTCTTTATGTTGCTAAAATGAATAACTTAGCCGACGCACTGGCAAACAAAGGAATAGACTTAAACAAATAAATATAAAAATACTGATTGTACAACCTTATAGGAAGGCTTGTACAATCAGTATTTTTTTTGATGTGTTGATTAATAATTTTTGATCATTTAATATCTTTAACCCTACTACTTCTTTTAGTATTTTAGTCGTTTTCATTTTGTTGTTTCGTATTTCTGTAATATATTTTTCTCCTGCTACTACTATCTTGTCTAATTCACTATCTATATATTTTACTTTATATTTTAATTGGGTTTCAAATAATATTTCATTGTTATAATCAATCATTAGCATATTGGTGTAGCCTTGCTGATACTGACACAATATTAGAGCATTACTATATGCGTTATACTCAAATAAATCAAAATCAAATTCTCTTTTCCACAACTCATCATCATAAATGTTTAACAAAAATATATTTTTGTTACTTATGCACAGCGTATTACCGTTATCATCAATATACATGTTTGAAATTACTTCATCATTATATTGTCTTGAAAATATTTTTTTTCCAGAAAAATGATATCCGTTAATTGTATTTGTGACTTCTTTATTGTGATTTATTAATGAAACCATTATTAAGTCATGTTTACCATCAAAATTAAAATCTAGTAATCTTTCCCCTATGTCAAATGTCATCGTCTTCTCTTCATTGAGATCTTTAGAAATTATTTTGATGTAGTCTTTATCATTTGTCCTGTAGTGCACTGCTATATAATTCTTATTATCTTTTCTAATGGATAATATGGGGAATCCGATATTGAGAGATTTTAGCAATTGATTGTTCTCTCCCATTAGTAGCATGATACCTTTTTCTTTTCCTACTAGTAGCATTTTATCTTCAATATTTAGTACTGTCATTTGTCCATAGTCTTTTTCAAATGCAAATGATTCAATACTGCCCCCACTAACAATTTTGTATCCATCATTCACACCTATAGATATTTGGTTGTTAACACTGCAGAATGTACCACTAGTTTCTTCTGTCTTGATTTTACTTATTACATCAAAGCTGTTATCAATAATTGGCTTTACTATCAGTCCATATGCAACTCCAACTAAAATAATAAAAGGAAGAACCATCAATACTATTCGTCGTCTTCTCTTTCTCTTTTTTAATTTTTCTATTCTTTTACTTCTGTCCATATGTCACCTACTTAATAAAATCAAATACCGCAACAGCAATATCATCTTTTATTTCATCATTTGAAAATGATATTGCCTTTGATACAAATAGCTCTATAAGTTCATCACTCTTTATGTCTATATGATCATTGCATATTTCAAGCAATTTCTCTGTTCCAAAAAATGCATCATCTTCTTCATTATATCTTTCAGTTAAACCATCTGTGTACAATATAAGCTTATCACCTGGTCCTATATTTACCTCAATAGTTTCATGTGAAAAAGAATCTAAAATAGAACACACAGGCATTCCTTTTACACACAATTCTTCAATGTTTCCATTTTCTTTTATTAATATTGGTAAACTATTGTGTCCTGCGTTAACTAGTGATAGTTTTTTTTCACTTCGATCATACACCCCATATAATATAGTAAAGTACTGGTCGGTATTTAAATCGAGCTCTTTATATTCATTTATCAAATGATTTATCATTTCTTTAATAGATAAATCTTTATATTTCTTACTTCTTATTGCCTGTCTTAAAAACATAGTAAACATTGATGCCATAACACCATGTCCAGAAACATCCGCCATATATATCCCTATTTTATATTCATCTATTTCGAAAATATCATATACATCGCCACTAAGTTGCTCACTTGGTATATATTTGGAATGCAGCTCTATGGCATTGCCATATATATTGTTTTGAGGCAATATCTGTTCCTGCATTTGCTTAGCATATGTTAGGTCTTTAATCATTTTGTTATAGTTATCTAGTACTAATTTTTCCATCTTTTTTTCTTCTGTAATATCTCTTAATACTTCCACTGACATCCATTGGTTCGAATCAGTGTTAAATACTGGGGAACTAATTACTGAAAAACAACATTCACCTATCATTTGTTCTTTCCCGCGTGCAACACAGTCTGTAATACACTGTTTGGAAGTGCAATTAATGCACTCTTCTCTCTTGTTAAACATTTCATAGCACTTAACACCTACATAGTCACCAAACTCTTCACGCATTCTTTTATTCATGAATATGACCATATCGTTTTGATCTATTATTCTAACCATATCTTGCATATTTTCTAATACACTTGCCATAAAACTACATGTATTAAATTCATCTATTTTTAAATCTATCATGGGCATCCCTTTCTTCTCTTATAATGTATATATCATAACATATGCTTAGCATAAAGAATAGGGCGCCCATTGAGGACGCCCTATCTTTGTCGCAATCCGCTGTTTGCGACTCTAGGGGCGAGCGCAATTGATTCATTTGCGCTTTATTAAAAAAAGAATCCCTAAACGAGATTCTTATTTATTATTTTTATATAAATACTCTAAAGCTTCTATATAGGAAAGTAGCCCTTTCCCTTTAAATTGTTCAACGCACACATCTTCAACAACAGATATTTTTCTAAAATCTTCTCTGTTTTGTATGTCGGACAGGTGTACTTCTATAGTTGGAACACTTACTGCTGCAATTGCATCCCTAATCGCATAACTATAGTGCGTGTAAGCACCAGGATTAATGATTATTCCATCATATTTATTATAACAGCTGTGTATTTCGTCAATTATTCCACCTTCATGGTTGCTTTGATAAAAATCAACGATTATCTTATATTCATTAGCTTTACTCTTTATTTCCTTATTGATATCATAGAGATTGAGTTTTCCATATACACCAACCTCACGTATACCAAGCATATTCAAGTTTGGGCCATTTATTATTTTTATTTTCATAAGATCTCCTTGTTTCACGTGAAACATTTAGTCGGTTGTTAGCACCTCAATAATACGTTCTAGTTCTTCTCGACTATAGTACTCTATTTCGACTTTTCCCTTGTTATTATTGTCTTTAATATTTACTTTTGTCCCTAATTTACGCATGATATCTTCTACAACACTCTCTAGCTCAATATCTATCTCTTTTTTTACCGTTTTAATAGGTTTTTTCTCTTCTTTTAATTCTTTTACTAATTTCTCAACTTGTCGTACTGATAAACCTTTTTTTATGATCTCTTTTGCAATCTTAAGTTGTAAATCACTATTATCAATGTTGATTAAAGCTCTACCATGCCCATTTGATATTTTATTAGTCAAAATCATCTCTTGAACTTCTGGCATTAATTTTAATAGTCTAAGTGTATTTGTAACAAAAGGACGACTCTTACCCACATTTACAGCGACTTCTTCTTGAGTCATTGCGTAATTTTCTCTCATAAACTCATAAGCTCGTGCTTCTTCAACAGGATTTAAATCTTCTCTTTGCAAGTTCTCTATAAGTGCTAGTAACATGTGTTGCTTTTCACTTATTTTCTTTATAATACATGGAACTTCTTTAATGCCAGCTTTTTTAGATGCTCTCCATCTTCTTTCTCCAGCTATAATTTCATAACCACTATCAATACTATTAACAACTATCGGCTGAATTAATCCATGCATTTCAATCGATTCTGCTAATTCTTCAAGTTTTTCTTCATTAAATAGTTTTCTTGGTTGTTTTAAGTTTGGTGTTATTTTATGAATATCTATAAACAATATTTCATTTTCTATATTATTTCTAGTTTGAGTCTCAATGCTTTCTGTTTTTTTCTCAATAGTATTCTCTATTTTTTCTCCAATATTTGGAAGCAATGCATCTAGTCCTCTTCCTAAAGCTTTCTTTTTCATTAATCGTCACCTTCCAAAACTAAAAACTCTTCTGCAAATTCAGTATATGCTGATGCTCCTTTTGATTTTGGGTCATATTCCATTATAGACATACCAAAACTTGGTGCTTCTGCTAATCGGATATTTCTTGGTATAACTGTTGTATATACCTTGTCTCGGAAATATTTTTTTACTTCTTCAACAACTTGAATTGATAGATTAGTTCGCCCATCGAACATGCTTAGCAATACTCCTTGGATTTCAAGATCTTTATTTAATCCTCTTTTGACTAAATCTATTGTATTTATTAGCTGACTAACACCTTCTAGTGCATAAAACTCACATTGAATAGGAACTAAAACACTATCTACAGCAGTTAGTGAATTTATCGTTAGTAACCCTAGTGAGGGAGGACAGTCTATAAAGACATAATCAAATTCATTTTTTATTGTATCTATTGCATTTTTTAATTTCTTTTCTCTATATTCCATCTCTACTAGCTCTATTTCTGCACCAGCTAGTTGCACGCTTGATGGAATAATAAACAAATTTTCTACAGATGTAGGCATTACAGCTTTACTTGGATGAAGTTGATCATCTAGCAATACATCATATACAGTATTATCTAATTGCCTTTTATCTATACCTATTCCACTCGTTGTATTTCCTTGAGGGTCAATATCTATAATTAGCACTTTTTTTCCTTTTAACGCTAGGCATGCACCTAGATTAATATTTGTAGTCGTTTTTCCAACGCCACCTTTTTGATTAAATATTGCAATTGCTTTTCCCAAATTACGTCACCTCACATATTTATTCTATATTTAATTATACTTCAAAAAGAAGAAAATATCTCTGTTTTTGACGAATTTGTTTCACGTGAAACAAAAAAACATTTTCATCAAAAAAGTCGCTCAAAAAGCAATTTTGAATGCCAATGTTAATGTTCTCTAAAACGTTCTAACTTCAACATCTTTTAGCATTTACATTACCGGTGGCAACTACCAAAAAACCGCGTGGTAATATCTCCTATACTATAGTTCCAAAAACTTAAAAAGTCCTCTTATAGAGGACTTTTGGACGGCGTTCCAGCCTTACGTGGATATTTTTTTTGTGTGTTTTTCTGTTTCTTTATCAAAACAATCTTATGCTCAGATATCTTTTCAAATGCTACTGGTGTTTCAACCGAAATAATATCGCCACCAAGTATATTAATAGCTTTTTTACTCTCTATTATTTCTTCATCCGTCTGGCTACCTTTATATGCAGCAAAATACCCTCCGGTTTTTACAAATGGTATGCAGTACTCACCCAAAATGTTTAATCGGGCTACAGCACGTGACACACAAAGGTCAAACTGTTCTCTATAGTCTTTCTGATGTCCAAAATCTTCTGCTCTCCCATGGATTGTACGGACATTTTTTAATCCTAAAGTATCAATAGCCATATCGATAAATTTTATTCTTTTATTTAACGAGTCTAATAAAACAAATTCCTTTTGATCAAATACAATAGCAAGAGGTATCCCAGGAAACCCTGCTCCAGTCCCAATATCTATCACTGTTTTGCATTTTTTTAACGCCTCAATATTTCCTGTAACTAATGAGTCAATATAATGCTTTAAAACAAAGTCATCTTCCTCCAAAATAGAGGTCAAATTAACATTTTTGTTCCATTCTACTACTAACTCCATAAATTTATCTAGCAAATCAATTCTATGGTCAATATTATCTATTTTTAACTCATTTAATGTATTTGTTAATAGTTCTCTATTACTTTTTTTCATTTTTTCTTCTCTCCTTTTCTAAATGTATTAATAATACATTTATATCCGCAGGAGAAACACCAGAAATACGTGAAGCTTGCCCTACAGAAAGTGGCTGTAGATCATTTAGTTTCTGTCTAGCTTCGATTCTAAGTCCTTCAACATCACCATAGTTAAAACCGGTCTCAAGCTTCTTGCTTTCTAATTTTTTAAATTTTTCTATTTGCACCAATTGCTTTTCTATATATCCAGTATATTTTACGAAAATTTCAATCTGCTGAACTATATTATTATCGTTAATCTCACATGCTTTGTCATGCACCATTAATTGTCTATATTTTATTTCTGGCCTTTTTAATAAATCAATTGCTTTTACACGATTATTAAGCAAGCTACTACCAATTGTTTCAAGATATTCATTTATATCATTTGGCACAAAATATTTTTCCTCAAGACGCTTTAGCTCAGCATCCACTATTTTTTGTTTATCTACATATTTATTATATCTATCCTCTTTAACAAGACCTATTTCATACCCTCTGTCAGTCAATCTAACATCTGCATTATCTTGTCTTAAAATGAGTCTATACTCTGCTCTAGAAGTCATAATTCTATATGGTTCATTTGTTCCTTTAGTTACTAAGTCATCAATCAGTACACCAATATAAGCTTCTGACCTATCTAGTATAAAGGGTTCTTTACCTTGGTTCTTTAATGATGCATTTATCCCCGCTATTAATCCTTGTGCTGCTGCTTCTTCATATCCTGAGCTTCCATTTATTTGACCTGCAAAAAATAAAGAATCAATCTCCTTGAATTCAAGTGACAGTTTTAAATCTAGCGGATCAATACAATCATATTCTATTGCATAAGCTGGTCTTATTATTTTTACATTCTCTAGCCCTGGAATTGTTTTATAAAAAGCTTCTTGAACATCTTCTGGCAAACTTGTAGACATACCTTGAACATACATCTCACAAGTGTCAATTCCCTCAGGTTCGACAAAAAGCTGATGCCTTTCTTTATCTGCAAATCTATTAATCTTATCTTCTATAGAAGGACAATATCTAGGTCCAACCCCTTCTATTTGGCCTCCAAATAAAGCTGATCTACCAAAGTTGTCTCTAATAACTTTATGTGTATTTTCATTAGTATAAGTAAGCCAACAAGAACATTGATCTTTTTCTAAAATATCATTCATAAATGAAAAAGGAACTACAACGTCATCACCTTTTTGCTCGTCCATAGCCTCATAATTCAAAGTTTTACTATCAACTCTAGCCGGAGTACCTGTCTTAAATCTTCTTAACCCTATACCTTTTGAAACTAATTGATCAGATAAATCCATAGCGGATGCTAATCCATTTGGCCCACTATAATAATTTGACTCACCAATAAATATTTTCCCTTTTAAATAAGTTCCTGTAGCCAATATTACTGACTTAGCTTTAAATGCTGCACCTGTTTTTAAAACTACACCATCAATCTTGTTATCATTTACTAATAAATCCACTACTTCGCCTTGTTTTAAATCTAAGTCATCTTGATTTTCTATAACTTTTTTCATTTCAACATGATACATATTCTTATCTGCTTGCGCACGTAAAGAATGCACTGCAGGGCCTTTTGCAGTGTTTAACATTTTGCTTTGAATATATGTCTTATCAATATTAATACCCATTTCACCGCCAAGAGCATCTATTTCTCTTACTAAATGTCCTTTTCCGGTTCCTCCAATTGATGGATTACAAGGCATCATAGCAACTGATTCCAAATGCATAGACAAAAGTAATGTTTTTTGCCCCATTCTTGCACTCGATAATGCTGCCTCACAGCCAGCATGTCCTGCTCCAACTACTATTACTTCATATTCACCCATAAAAAAATGATTATTCATTAACTTTCCTCACTTATACTATTTTCCAAGACAAAATCTAGAAAAGACTTCATCTACAATATCCTCTGTTATTGATTCTCCAATAATCTCGCCTAAAACATCCCATGTGTTTCTCATATCTATTTCTATAAAATCAAAAGCTTCATTCATTTCTGCCATATTTATAGCATCAGAAATAAATTGTTCCGCTCTATCTAAAACATTCTTATGCCTAGAGTTAGTTATTAAGACATTATGATTTTGTTTTACATATCCAGATAAAAACATGTCAGAAATAGCTCTTTCTAACTCCTCTACCCCTTTTTCATTCAAAATAGATGTTTTAATAATTTTTTTATTTCCAACTAACCTCTCTACCTCTTTTTCATCAATTTTTTTTGGAAGGTCAGTTTTATTTAACAGAATTATAGCATTTTTCTGTTTTATCAGATTTAATATCTTATAGTCATCAACTTCTAACTTTTCCGAATAATTAATTATATAAATAATTAAATCTCCTTTGTTGAAAAATTCTTTACTTTTCTCTACCCCTATTTTTTCTACAATATCTATTGTCTCTCGTATCCCTGCAGTATCAACAATTTTCAACGGAATGCCATTAATATTTACCATTTCCTCAATAATATCCCTTGTTGTACCTGGTATTTCTGTAACAATTGCCCTAGATTCCTTTAGCATTGCATTTAATAATGATGATTTCCCAACATTTGGTCGTCCTATTATTACTGTACTTAAACCTTCCTTAATAATCTTTCCAGTATCTGCACTATCTAATAATTTTTTAACTTTTACATGTATATTAGTCATATCATCTATTAGTTTTTTATATGTTAATTCTTCTATATCTTCATCAGGATGCTCTATATTTACAACAACGTGAGCAATTACTTGAAGCAATTCATCTCTAATTTCACTAATTTTTCTTGATAAATAGCCATCAAGTTGATCTATAGCTAACTCAAAACCTGAATCAGTTTTTGCTTTTATAAGATCAATAACTGCCTCAGCTTGTGACAAATCTATTCTCCCATTTAAGAAAGCTCTCTTTGTAAATTCGCCATTATCTGCCATACGCGCACCATTTTTTAAAATAATATCTAAAATTTTACGAGACGATACTATCCCACCATGGCAATTTATTTCTACGACATCTTCTCGTGTATAAGAATGCGGTTCCTTCATATAAGAAACCATCACTTCATCAATTTTTATATCTTTATCATATATGTTTCCATATACTAATTTATTTTTTTCAAATTGGCTCAATTTCTCATTTTTAGCAGACAGAAAAACACTATCTGCAATATCTATAGCATTTTCACCACTTATTCTTACAATACCTATTCCGGCCTCTCCAGGCGCAGTTGCTATTGAAACAATTGTTTCTTCCATTTCAATACCTCTCTTAATTTTAATAACTATATTATATATTCAATACTAACGAAGTCAATATATCTCTCATTTCCAAAAATACTTAAATACCTTAAAAATCCAGGATATAAAAGTAATACTACTTCAATCCCTGGATTTTATTTATTATACATATTAAATTATTATTCTAACTTATTTTTTTTCAGATCTATTTCTTTCAATAACTACACGTCTATATGGGTCTTCACCCTCACTTTTTGTAACAACTCTTGCATTGTTTTGTAAAGCTGAGTGTATTATTCTACGCTCATAAGGATTCATTGGCTCTAATCTGATACTTCTACCAGAACCACCAACTTTTTTAGCTAATCTGTTTGCTAAATCTATTAATGTCTTTTCTCTTTTTTGTCTATAACTCTCTGCATTAATAATTATTCTTGTATAGTTTTCTTTATTTTTATTTACAACTAAACTAGTTAAATATTGTAAAGAATCTAACGTATGTCCTCTTTTACCTATAACTATTCCAGCATCTTTTCCTTCTATTCCAATGACTACAGTATCATCTACAGCTTCACATGTATATTTAATATCTATACCCATTTTCTCAAAAACATCACCTAAAAACTTATTGGCAACTTGATCTGCTTTATTAGCTACTTTTACTCTAACCTTAGCTAATTTAGCTCCTATTCCCAAAAAACCTTTAGTTGGTTCTTCTAATACTTCAAAACTTACATCATCTTTAGTTAAACCCAAATCATTTGCTGCAAGTTCAACAGCTTCTTCAACTGTTTTACCAAACTTTTCTGCATAATCCATTTTACTTTGCACCCTCCTTAGCTGTCTTCACCTTATTGATAATAGTTTGCTGTACTATTTGGAATAAAGTACTTACAAACCAATACAAAGTTAAACCAGCAGGGAAAGATCTTCCCATCCATAAAATCATCAATGGAAATATATATTGCATGTTTTTCATCATTGCAGGCTGACTATCAGTGCTAGATGAAGTCATTCTAAATGATAAGAATGTAGCTATAGCAGATAATATTGGGAAAATCCATGGTATAACAATACCACTCACAACAATTACATCTGGTTCACTAAGATTGCTTACCCATAAGAATGAATCACTTAAAGATGCTAATATTGCTGGGTCTTGTATATATTCTCCCGGTGTTCTTAACAAAGCAAATAAACCATAAATAATTGGTAATTGAATAATTAGAGGTAAACATCCACCCATAGGGTTAATTTTTTCCTCTTGATACAATTCCATTATCTTTTGGTTCATTAATTCTTTATTTCCTGCATGTTTCTTTTTTATATCATTTATTTTAGGTTGCAAATCTTGCATACCCTTTTGTGATCTCAACTGTTGGTGTGTTAATGGATACATCAATGCTTTTACTATTATTGTAAATAATATAATTGCTACGCCATAATCTCCAACTAGATTATAGAAAAAAAGTAACAACTGCCCCATTGGCTTTGCTATAAATCCTATTACTGCTCCCATTTTGTTTCCTCCAATTTCATTTTAATGCATCATATCCTCCTGGATGAAAAGGATGACATTTAACTATTCTCTTTATACCTAGATATGTACCTTTTATTACACCATATTTTTCTAGTGCCTGTATAAAGTATTGTGAACACGACGGATAAAACCTACATGTCTGCCCTTTTAATGGAGAAATATATTTTCTATACATTCTTATTAATAATATCATAAATGTTCTCAAATTGCTTCACCTTCAAACAACTTTACTTTTTTAAGCATATATTTAATAGATTTTCTCAAATCATCATATTTTGCTTCAATAATATTATTGCGGGCTATGAAAATAATATCATAGCCTTTCTTTAACTGATCTTTATTCTCTCTAAATGCTTCTTTCATTAATCTTCTTGCTTTGTTTCTTTTAACACTATTTCCTACTTTTTTACTAGCTATAAAGGCTATCCTATTATATTTTAGCTCATTTTTAATAAAAAAAACCACCATAGTCTTTGACGCTGTTGATTTTCCTTTATTAAAAACCTTAGAAAAGTCATTATTATTTCTTAAGACATCCTTTTTCAACATACAAGCCTCTTTCGAAAAAAAACATTAATAAACAAAAAGACCACTAAATGCGGCCTCTTATGCTGATAATTGTTTTCTACCTCTTAATCTTCTTCTCTTAAGTACTCTTTTCCCAGCAGTCGTTTTCATTCTCTTTCTGAAACCGTGCTCTCTTTTTCTTTGTCTCTTCTTTGGTTGATAAGTTCTTTTCATTAATTGCTACCTCCAATCGCGAAGTATATTTATTTAAACATAATTTACTTCAATTTTAATCGCTTAAACATTATACAATTGACACCAAATCCTGTCAATATGATATTTGAATAAATTATACCATTTATTGCAATATTTTTCCATAACTCCTTTTTTTACATCTTATCATATGCTATACTTTATCCACAGCTTTGTTTATTTTATATCATCTTTCCACAGTTTTTTTGACGTTTGTTTGTTTTTATACACAGCAATTGTTGATAAAACCCATAAAATTTTACGCATTGTGGATAAAGTGGTATATTGTGCATAAAGTTTATCCACAAACATCAATTATCATAACTTTTAGGGGGATTTATGAACAATAACATACAAGAAATATGGGAAAAATCACTAGAAATAATCAAGCCTGAGCTTACAGAAATTAGTTATACTACATGGGTGTTACCTATAACACCAGTATCTCTAAATATTGAAACTAGCGAGTTTATGCTATCTATATATAATTCCTTTTCAAAAGATATCCTACAAACTAGGTATTCTTCTCTAATTAAAAACGCAGTATCTCAAGTAACAGGATTACCTTTGAATATTGTCTTTGTTAATAAACAGGAAGATTATCCACAAGAAGAAGAAATACCTGTTAAGAAAGAAGTCATCATCGAGACAGAAAACCTTAGTTTAAATCCGAAATACACATTTGACACATTCGTTATAGGAAATAGTAATCGTTTTGCACATGCAGCCGCTTTAGCTGTAGCAGAAGCACCTGCAAAAGCATATAATCCATTATTCTTATACGGAGGCGTTGGTCTAGGAAAAACACATTTAATGCACGCCATTGGTCATTATATTCACAAAAACAAAGAAAATGCCAAAATTTTATATGTTTCTTCCGAAAAATTTACTAATGAATTAATAAATGCTATTAAAGATGATAAAAATAAAAAGTTTAGAGAGAAATTTAGAAATATAGATGTTCTCCTTATAGATGATATCCAATTCATAGCTGGGAAAGAAAGAACTCAAGAAGAATTTTTCCATACATTTAATACATTATATGAACAAAATAAGCAAATAATACTATCAAGTGATAGACCACCAAAAGCAATTCCTACATTAGAAGATAGATTAAGATCAAGATTTGAATGGGGACTTATTGCAGATGTACAAGCTCCAGATTATGAAACGAGGGTAGCTATCTTAAGAAAAAAAGCTGAAATAGATGGATTAAATCTAAATGATGAATTAACTGAAGTAATAGAATTTATTGCTGAAAAAATTCAATCTAATATTAGAGAATTAGAGGGCGCTTTTAATAGAATTATTGCATATAGTGGCCTTATCAATAAAAGAATAGATATAAATATAGCAAAAGAAGCGCTTAAAGATGTATTTGAAGCTAAAAATAAACAAATAACACCTAAATTAATAAAAACTACTATATCAGATTACTTCAATATAAAGATATCTGATTTAGAATCACAAAAGAGATCAAAAAATATTGTATATCCAAGACAACTAGCAATGTATATATGTAGAGAACTTACAGATTTATCATTTCCTAAAATTGGAGAATACTTTGGTAATAGAGATCATACAACAGTACTTCATTCATGTGACAAAATTTCAAAAGAAATTAAAAGCAACGATAGTGTAAATGAAACAATTAATAAATTAATTAACGAAATAAAATCAGAATAATTATCAACATATTATCTAACAAAAAAAACATGTTTTACACATAATTTAAATAACAAAAATCACTTGAAATTTAAATGATTAAAAGGGTTATCAACAAGTTAACAGGCCCTATTACTATTAATACTATAAAATATATAAGAAATAATAAGGAGATGTGACTGTGAAAATTATATGTTCTCAACAAGAATTATCAAAAGCCGTTAATACTGTACAAAAGGCAGTAACCAATAGAACAACTATTCCTATACTAAAGGGAATCTTATTAGAAGTTGAAAATGAACATACTTTAAAGCTAGCAGCTTCAGATTTAGATTTAAGTATAGAAAAGAAAATAGAAGTTGAAGTAAAAGAAAAAGGATCAATAGTAGTTTCAGCAAGATTATTCTCAGATATAATAAAAAAATTACCATCTGGTGAAGTATCTATAGAAATAGAAGAACAGAATGTAATTATAAAAACAATTCATTCAGAGTTTTCAATAGTAGGACAAAGTGTAAATGAATTTCCAAGTATTAGAGAATTTGATAGTTCAAATTATTTAAACCTAAATAAAGAATTATTTAAAAATATGATTAAACAAGTAGCTTTTTCTGCAAGTATAGATGAATCTAGAGGGATAATAGTAGGTGTTTTAATAGAAATGTTAAAAGATCAATTAAATATTGTTGCTTTAGATGGATTTAGAATGGCAGTAAGAAAAGAAAAAATAAAATCATTAGAAGAAAAAAATATAATAATACCAGCTAAAACATTAAATGAAATATATAAAATATTAGTAGATGAAAATTGTGAAGATATATTAATAAACTTAGATGAAAAAGATATTATTATAAATATAGATAATACAATTGTTGTTTCAAAATTACTAGAAGGTGAATATATTAATTATAAAGAAATAATTCCAAAAAACTATGCTACACGTGTACGTGTAAGTAGAGAAGAATTATTTAATAGTATAGAAAGAGCATCATTATTAGCAAGAGAAGGAAAAAACAACTTAATAAAATTAACTATAGAAGATAATACTTTAATAATTAACTCAAGATCAGAAGAAGGAAAAGTGCATGAAGAGATTGAGATAACTAAAGAAGGTGAAAACCTAGAGATTGGATTTAATTCAAAATATATTATAGATGTACTAAGAGCATTAGAAGAAGATGAAATAATGTTAGAGTTTACATCTAATGTGAGTCCATGTTTAATAAAACCAGTAAAAGATGAAGAATTTTTATATTTAATATTACCAGTTAGAATTGCTATTAATTAAACATTTAATAAATTAAAAAGTTATTATTAATTAGAAATTAAGAGAGAGGAGTAATGAAATCTAATATTACAAGTTACTTATGGTAATTTAGAAAAGAAAGAAGAAAAAAAAGAAAATTTTAGGGAGAGGTAGTTAACAATGGGTAAAGTAATAAAAAATAGTATTAAAAGAGAAATGGCTTTAGAAAGAGCTGAAGAATTAAAGGGTAGTATAAAGGATTATTTAGTAAAAAGAGAAAGAATTGATAAAGGATTAGAAAAAAACGATGAAATAATTGCTAGAAAAAAGAAAATCTTAGAAGTTTTGGGTGGGACTGAAGAAGATTGGAAAGATTACAAATGGCAGCTAAAGAACAGAATAAATAATGTTGATACACTAGAAAAAATAATAAAGTTATCTAGTGAAGAAAAAGAAAACATTAGAAAAGTAGGAGAAAAATATAGATGGGAAGTATCTCCATACTATTTGAGTTTGATAGATTTCAGCAAAAAGTATGATCCAATTAGATTAATGTCTATACCTTTGTATAATGAAATAATTGATAATCATGGTATGTTAGATCCTATGGCAGAAGAATATACAAATCCTGCAGGATGCATAACAAGAAGATATCCAGATAGACTTATATTAAATATGACAAATGAATGTGCAATGTATTGTAGATTTTGTCAAAGAAGAAGAAATATTGGTCAAACAGATGAAGCAAGTACTACAAAAGCCATAGATGAAGCAATAGAATATATTTCAGAAAACAAAGAGTTAAGAGATATTCTTATTACAGGTGGAGATCCACTGACATTAACAACAGAGTTTTTAGAAGATGTAATAAAAAGAGTAAGAGAAATAGAACATATAGAAATAATAAGAATAGGTTCTAGAACACCAGTAACAATGCCACAAAGAATAGATGATAAGTTATGTAATATGCTAAAAAAATATCATCCTATCTATGTGAACACACATTTTAATCATCCTATGGAAATAACACAAGAGTCAAAAGAAGCTTGTGAGAGATTGGCAAATGCAGGAATACCAATAGGAAACCAAGCAGTTTTATTAAATGGCGTAAATAATAATCCAGATGTTATGAAATGTATGAATCAAGAATTATTAAAATGTCGTGTAAAACCATATTATATTTTTCATGCAAAAAATATCAAAGGTACATCTCATTTTGTAACATCAGTAGAAGATGGTTTAAAAATAATGGATGATCTTAGAGGATTTACATCAGGAATGGCAATACCAACATATATTATAAATGCACCAAAAGGAAAAGGAAAAGTGCCACTTAACAGAAATAATATAGTTGAAATTGGTGAAGACTATGTAAAAATTAGAACATGGGAAAAAGAAGAATACAAAATAGAAAATCATAAAACTAGAAATATAAAAGAAGTTAAGTAGAATCAGGAGAAAAAATGGAAGAAATAAAAATAAAAGAAGATTTTATTAAACTATTCCAATTATTAAAATATGCTAATTTAGTTTCTTCGGGAGGAGAAGCTAAATTAGTTATAGTTGATGGATTAGTGAAAGTAAATGGAGAAACAGAAATTCAAAAAGGTAAAAAAATATATAAAAATGATATTGTAGAATTTCAAAATGAGAAATTAATAGTTAAGTAGGTAAAAGTATGTTTATAAAGACTTTATCAGTATATGACTTTAGAAATTATGAAGAACAAAATATTGAATTTAATAACAATAATAATATCATAATAGGAAATAATGCTCAGGGAAAAACAAATATTATTGAGTCAATATATATGACATCACTAGGAAAATCATTTAGAACAAATAAAGATACAGAAATGATAAAGTTTGAAAAAAATCAAAGTAGAATAAAAGCACAAGTTATTAATAAATACAAAGATGAAATAAACATAGAAATAATAATTAATAAAAAAGATAAAAAAATAATAAAAATTAATGGTGCTAAAATAATAAAAACTAGTGAAATATTAAAAAATATATTTATAGTAATATTTTCGCCAGAAGATTTAAGGATAATAAAAGAAGGTCCAGAAAAAAGAAGAAAATTTATAGATAGAGAACTCTGTCAGATAAGACCGGTTTATTATCATAATTTAGTAAAATACAGGAAAATTATTCAACAAAGAAATAAAATGCTGAAAGAAACAAATGTAGATCAAATAAATCATGATTTATTTGATGTTTGGGATGAGCAGTTAGTGCATTACGGTAGTTTAATTATAAAAGATAGGTCAATATTTACAAATAAGATAAATGAGATAAGTAAAAAAATACATCATGATATAACTAATAAAAATGAATTAATAGATGTATTATATGAGCCAAACATAAACATAGATATTGATGAAAAAAACTATAAAGAAAAATACTTTAATTTATTAAAAGAAAAAAGAAAAAGTGATGTATATAGAAAAATAACATCAGTTGGTCCACATAAGGATGATATAAAAATATTAATAAATGATATAGATGCTAGGCATTTTGGATCTCAAGGTCAACAAAGAACAGCAGCATTATCACTAAAATTAGCTGAGATAAAATTAATAGAAGAAGAAATTGGTGAAAAACCAATACTTTTATTAGATGATGTATTATCAGAGCTAGATATTAATAGACAAGAGTATCTTATAAATAGTTTGAAAGAATTACAGACATTTATAACAACAACTGAAGTTAATAGTCTTGTAGATGAAAAAATAGAAAAAAAGCAGTATTATAAAGTAGAAGATGGCAAAATAAAAAAAGTATAGAATGTAGAGTGTTTTTTATATAATAAGAAACACTCTTTTATATTATATATATAACGAATAAATACTATATTTAAAGAATTAAAAATACGTATAAATGAGTAAAAAAATATAATAGGTATTATTTTTATTAAAATAGTAAAAAAACTACACAAATCAATGGAAAAAGTTTATAATAATATAGTGTGTAATTTATAAATAATTCATAAAGAGGTGAGACATTTGACAACAAAAGTAACGCAAGATTATAATGCTGAAAATATACAAGTACTTGAAGGTTTGGACCCCGTAAGAAAAAGACCAGGAATGTACATAGGTACAACTGGAACAAGAGGTCTACATCATTTAGTATATGAAATAGTAGATAATAGTATAGATGAAGCTTTAGCAGGATATTGTACAAAAGTAGGTATAACAATAGAAAATGATAATTCTATAACTGTTGAGGATAATGGTCGTGGAATGCCTGTAGATTTACATCCAAAACTGAAAAAACCAGCAGTAGAAGTAATACATACAGTACTTCATGCAGGTGGTAAATTTGGAGGAGGAGGATACAAGGTATCCGGAGGTCTTCATGGTGTAGGTGCATCTGTTGTAAACGCATTGTCAGAATGGATGGAAGTAGAAGTAAAAAGAGATAAAAAAATATACAAACAAACATATTCAAGAGGAAAAGTAATATCTGAGTTAGAAATAATAGGAAATACAAATAGAACAGGTTCAAAAACTAAATTTAAACCTGATGACGAAATATTTGATGATTTAGAATATCATTATTCAACATTAGAGCATAGATTAAGAGAAATGGCATTTCTAAATAAAGGAATTGAAATTTCTTTAAAAGATGAAAGAAAAGATAGAAAAAAAAGTGAAATATTTTGTTATGAAGGTGGAATAAAAGAATTTGTATTGCATCAAAATAAGAATAAAGATTCACTTCATAAAGATGTTGTATATTACGAAGTAAAAAAAGATAATAATGAAGTTGAAATAGCATTGCAATATACAGACAGATATAGCGAAAATATATTTACATTTGCAAATAATATAAATACAGGTGAAGGTGGAACACATCTAGTAGGTTTTAAGTCAGCACTAACACGTGTAATGAATGATTATGCAAAGAAAAATAATATATTAAAAAGTGGGGATGAATCTTTACAAGGTGAAGATATTAGAGAAGGTATAACTGCAATAATATCAGTTAAACTAACAGAACCACAATTTGAAGGACAAACAAAAACAAAACTAGGAAATAGTGAAATAAGAGGATTTGTAGAAACAGCAACAAATGAAAATTTGGCTGCATTTTTAGAAGAAAATCCGCAACAGGCAAAAGTAATAATTGAAAAATGTATAAAAGCAGCAAGAGCTAGAGAAGCCGCAAGAAAAGCAAGAGATTTAACAAGGAGAAAAGGCGCTTTAGATAGCATGACTTTACCAGGAAAACTAGCAGATTGTTCCGAAAGAGATGCTTCATTATGTGAGGTATTTATTGTCGAGGGTGATTCTGCCGGAGGTTCAGCAAAACAAGGTAGAGATAGAAACAGACAAGCAATATTGCCACTTAGAGGTAAAATACTTAATGTAGAAAAGGCAAGATTAGATAAAATATTAGGATCAAATGAAATTAGAGCAATGATCACAGCTTTTGGATGTGGTGTGGCAAATGATTTTGATATAGAAAAACTAAGATACCACAAAATAATAATAATGACAGATGCCGATGTAGATGGCGCACATATTAGAACATTATTATTAACGTTTTTCTATAGATATATGCCAGCACTAATTGATAATGGGCATGTATATATAGCACAGCCACCTTTATACAAAGTAAAAAAAGGAAAAAGTGAAAACTATGCCTATACAGATAGAGAACTAGAAAAATTATTAAGCCAAATAGGAAGACAAGGAATTAGTCTTCAAAGATACAAAGGTCTTGGAGAGATGAACCCAGATCAATTATGGGAAACAACAATGAATATGGAGAGCAGAATTCTCCTACAAGTTACAAATGAAGATGCAGCAGCGGCCGACGATATATTTACGACATTAATGGGTGATAAAGTAGAGCCAAGACGTAAATTTATTGAAGACAATGCAAGATATGTAACAAATCTTGATGTATAGGAGGCACTAAAAAATAATGGATAACACAAATAATATAGTACCAATAGATATTAATGATGAAATGCAAAAATCATATATTGATTATGCCATGAGCGTAATTGTAGGAAGAGCACTTCCTGACGTAAGAGATGGACTTAAGCCAGTACATAGAAGAATACTATATGCCATGAGCGAATTAGGATTAGCTCCTGAAAAAGCCCATAGAAAGTCTGCCCGTATTGTCGGAGACGTACTTGGTAAGTACCATCCACATGGAGATAGCTCAGTATATGATGCAATGGTTAGAATGGCACAAGATTTCTCAACAAGATATTTATTAGTAAATGGACATGGAAACTTTGGTTCAATAGATGGAGATAGCGCAGCAGCTATGCGTTATACAGAAGCAAGAATGACATCATTAACAGTTGAAATGTTAAGAGATATAAACAAAGAAACTGTAGATTATGGTGCAAACTTTGATGAAACATTAAAAGAGCCATTAGTATTACCAGCAAGATACCCAAACCTATTAGTAAATGGTTCAAATGGAATAGCAGTAGGTATGGCAACATCAATACCACCACATAATCTAGGTGAAGTAATTGATGCAACAATAAAAATGATTGATGATGAAGATGTAACAATTGATGACTTATTAGAAGTAATGAAAGGCCCTGATTTTCCAACAGGTGCAGTGATACTAGGCAAAAATGAAATAAAAGAAGCATACAGAACAGGACAAGGAAAAGTAATAGTTAGAGCAGTTACTGATATAGAAGAAAACAGTAAGGGAAGACAAAAAATAATTATTACAGAAATTCCATATCAAGTAAATAAAGCAAGACTAATAGAAAAAATTGCTGATTTAGTAAGAGATAAAAAAATAGAGGGCATATCAGATTTAAGAGATGAGTCAGATAGAAAAGGTATGCGTATAGTTATTGAGCTTAAAAAAGACGCAAACCCACATATATTATTAAATAGGTTATACAAGCATACACAAATGCAAGATACTTTTAGTATTATCATGATAGCTATCGTTAATGGTGTACCAAAACTATTAAATTTACATGATATGCTAAATCATTACTTGATGCATCAAAAAGATGTAATTGTTAGAAGAACAAAGTACGATCTAGCAAAAGCAGAAGATAGAGCGCACATATTAGAAGGTTTAAGAGTAGCACTTGATAATATAGATCAAATAATAAAAGTAATAAGAGGTTCAAAAAATGTTTCAGAAGCAAAAGAAGCATTAATGGATCAATTTACATTATCAGAAAAACAAGCTCAAGCCATCTTAGATATGCGTCTACAAAAGTTAACTGGATTAGAGCGAGAAAAGGTAGAACAAGAGTATGAAGAATTAATAAAAATAATTGCTAAGTTTAAAGAAATATTAGCAAATGAAAGATTAGTAATGGAAATCATAAAAGATGAGCTACTTGAAGTAAGAGATAAATACTCAGATGATAGAAGAACAAAAATAACAGCTAGTAGTGATGAAATAGACGAAGAAGATTTAATACAAGAAGAAGAAGTAGCAATAACAATGACACATAATGGCTACATCAAAAGAATTCCTGCAGACACTTATAAAACACAAAGAAGAGGTGGAAAAGGAATAACAGGGTTAACAACAAGAGAAAATGATTTTGTTAAACAACTAATACTAACATCAACGCATAATTACTTATTGTTCTTTACAAATACAGGAAAAGCATATCGTATGAAAGCATATGAAATACCTGATGCAAAAAGACAAGCTAAAGGAACAGCAATAGTAAACTTATTACAGTTAAGCCCAAGAGAAAAAATAACAGCAATAATACCTGTAAAGTCATTTGAAGAAAAGCAATTCTTAGTAGCAGTTACTAAAAAAGGTGTTATTAAAAAGACAGATATTACGCAGTTTGATACATCAAGAAAAAGCGGTATCATAGCTATTAACTTAAAAGATGGCGATGAATTAATTGGTGTAAGACAAACACTAGGTGATAGCAAAGTCATAATAGCGACAAGACAAGGAAAGTCAATTTGCTTTAGTGAAACAGAAGTCAGAGATATGGGTAGAAATGCAGCGGGTGTAAGAGCTATCGTATTAGCGAAAGATGATCAAGTAGTAGCAATGGAGTTAGCAAATGAGCATCAATACTTGTTAATAGCTACTCAAATGGGCTTTGGAAAGAGGACATTGTTAACAGAATACAAAACACAAGCACGTGGTGGAAAAGGTATGTTGACATATGACAGAGACAAAGCAGGCAAGACAGGTGATTTAGTAGGTGCAACTGTAGTAAACGATGATGATGAAATAATGCTTATCAATTCAAACGGTGTTATCATAAGAATGCAAGTAAATGAAATATCAGTTCTTAAGAGAGCAACCCAAGGCGTTAAGCTCATGAAAGTTGAAGAAGATGTAAATATTATTTCCGTAGCAAAAGTAGTAAAAGATGAAACAGATCAATTTGAAAAGCCAGAAGAACAAGGTCAAATTAAATTGGATATAGATAAATAAAATTATTGAATAATGGATAGTCAAACCGGCTATCCATTATTTTTTTAAAAATACTTTATTAAAAAATTAAATACTATATAATGATAAAGATAGTAATGTTTATAATGTGTCAGTAAAGGGTAAAAAATAGATAGTATTTGGAGGTAAAAAATGTCTTTAGAAATAACAAAAGATTATAATCAAGAAGATAAAAATTGGTATATTTCAATAGAGGGTGAGATAGATATCGAAACCACTAAAGGATTAAAAAATGAAATAATGCTAGCATATGAAGAAAAAGAAGACAATATCGTATTAGATTTTCAAAAGGTAAAATATCTAGATAGTACTGGGTTAGGTTCAATCATTGGTGCATATGGAAAAATAAAAGAAAACGGTCACCAAATAGAAATAATAAACCCAAAGGAACACATCGTTAAATTATTAAAAATAACAGGACTAGATCAAATATTTATCAAATAATAAAGGAGAGATACAAGTGGACTTATTGAAATTCTCCATTCCAGGGAAAGCAGAATATGTAGGAGTAGTAAGATTAGCGGTATCGGCATTAGCCAGCAAGCATGGTTTCGATATTGAAGCAGTAGAGGATATTAAAATTGCCGTATCGGAAGCCTGTACAAATGCATTAATACATGGCAGAGATACATGTGACTGTAACTACGATGTAGAATGCGAATTAGAAGAAACCAAATTGACAATTCGTGTAATAGATTGTGGTAAAGGCTATGATGACACAAAATATGAAACACCAAATTGTGAGGAACCAAAAGAAGGCGGTTTGGGTATTTATATTATTAACACATTAATGGATGAAGTAATCATTGATGGAAATGAAAGTAAGGGAACAACAATCAAGATGTGTAAATTCAAATAATGGAGTATATGGCTATGGATAGAAAAGAACATTCTCAGATAGATTATGCCAAATACTCCAACAAAGAGTTATTTGAAATATATAAAGAGAATAAAGATATAGAGTTACGAAACGAAATAGTAGAGAGAAATATACGAATCATAGATTTTTTAGTTAGAAAATATGCTAACAAAGGTATAGAATATGATGATTTATATCAGGTAGGTGCTTTTGCATTAATAAAAGCAGTTGAAAGATTTGATGTAGATAAAGGATTCGAATTTTCTAGTTTTGCAACACCAACAATAATTGGAGAGATTAAAAAATATTTCCGAGATAAAGGTTGGTCTATTAGAGTGCCTAGAAGAATACAAGAATTATCTCAAAAAATAAATAAAGCAAAAGAAGAATTAACAAGAGAGCTTCAAAGAGTACCAATGGTATATGAAATAGCTGATTTCTTAGATGCAACAGAAAATGAAGTATTAGAAGCTATGGAAAGTTCTCACGCATATGATATAAAATCAATTGACAGTTCAGTAGGAAGTGGAGATGAAAATTCACTTACAATGGAATCAATGATTGGAAAAGAAGATAAAAACTTCAAGAACTTAGAAAATGATGATTTTATTGATAAAGTAAAAATGCATCTTAAAGACACAGAAAAAATTATTTTTGAAAAAAGATACAGAGACAATATGACACAAAGTGAAATAGCAAAAGAATTAGGCGTTTCACAAATGACAGTCTCTCGTGTAGAGAAAAAAATAGTAGAAAAATTTAAAAAAGAAATAGAAGCGATATAAAATAAAAAAGCTAGTCAATTTGACTAGTTTTTTTATTTAAAGCGCAAATGAATCAATTGCGCTCGCATCTAGAGTCGCAAACAGTGGCTTGAGACAAAGATAGGGTGTCCTCAATGGGCAGCAGAGATTAAATATATATAGATCAATAAATGCTCATGAAATAAGTGATTTTTAAAAGTATTGATAGAAAAAACTAGACATTTATCACGACAGAAATTATTATATATATATCGAAGAAACGGAGGAATACAGATGAAAAGAGTATTTTCAGGTGTACAGCCAACAGGAAACATACATATAGGAAATTATATAGGCGCTTTAAAACAATTTGTGGAGCTACAAGAGACCTACAAAAGTCTATATTGCATAGTAGATTTACATTCAATAACATTACCACAAGACCCTAAAGAATTACAAAAGTCTACACTTGATGTAGCTGCATTATATCTAGCAGTAGGGTTAGACCCTAAGAAAGCAACAATATACGTACAATCAACAGTAAAAGAGCATGCAGAGCTGGCGTGGATATTAACATGTAATTCAACAACAGGCGAGCTAAGTAGAATGACCCAATTTAAAGATAAAAGTAAGGGAATAGAGTCATCACCAACAGGTTTGTTTACATACCCTGTATTGATGGCAGCAGATATATTATTATATGATACAGATGTAGTACCGGTAGGACATGACCAAAAGCAACATATAGAACTAACAAGAGATTTGGCATTAAGGTTTAACAACAAATACGGAGACACATTTGTAGTGCCAGAGTATAGAGGTTTAAAAGTTGGTGCAAGAATAATGTCATTAGATGACCCAACAAAAAAAATGAGTAAAAGTAACGAAAATGTACACAGTAGTATTTCACTATTAGATCCACCAAACAAAGTGAAAAAATCAATAATGAGATCAACGACAGATTCAGATAATATGATAAAGTATGATATAGAAAATAAACCAGGCGTGAGTAATTTATTAACTATATACAGTAGCTTTTCAGGTAAATCAATAGAGTCACTAGAAAATGAATATGCGACAGAGGGATACGGCACACTAAAAAAGGACATAGTAGAAGTAGTCAATCAGAATCTTGAAGAGATTCAAAGAAACTTTAATGAAATAAGAGAGTCTGATGAATTACTGGCCATATTAAAAGATGGAACAGAAAGAGCATCAGAAGTAGCAGAACGCACAATGAAGCGCGTTAGAGAAAGAGTAGGATTATTACAACTATAATAAAAAAATGAGTATAAAGCCCAACTTTTTAACAAATATAAAGTTGGGTTTTCTTTACATAAAAAAGAATATAAAATATACTATCACTATATAAAAAAATAAAGGGTGAGGTAAAAAAATGGACCAATTTTTGCAAATAATAAAAGATTTTTATGATTATATATCAAAATTTGATGATTCAACAAGAGTAGTAATAGCAATAGTCGTATTTTTGTTATTTTATTTCTTAAGAACCACATTTACAAAGAGATTTATAAAACTCATGTTAAGGATTACATTACAGACAAAGACAGAAGTGGATGAAAGACTATTGATCGCTTTTAAAAAACCTTTAAAAGCATTATTTTTAGTAGTAGGCATATATATTTCTTTACGTATATTAAAATTGAACCCAGTATTATTATTAGCGACAAACAAGATGTTTAGAATAGCTTTAATAATACTAATTACATGGGGAGCATATAATTTTACATCAAACACTGTAAGATTCTTTACACAGTTTCAAGATAAAGTAAGAAGAGAAAGAAACGAGTTAATAGGCCGTTTTATAGAAAAAATACTAAGAGTAATAATAGTATCACTAGGCTTCGTACTAGTATTTAGTGAGTTAGGCTATAATGTGACAGGATTTATAACAGGTTTAGGAATTGGTGGTTTAGCATTTGCATTAGCGGCAAAAGATACTGCTGCAAATATTTTTGGTGGAATAGTCATAATTCTTGATCAACCTTTTAAAATAGGAGATTGGATAGATACACCAAAAGTAGAGGGAACAGTAGAGGATATAAACCTACGAAGTACAAAAGTAAGAACATTTGCAAATGCGCAAGTAATAGTACCAAATGCAGATTTAACATCAGACCCAATAACAAATTGGTCTCGTATGAAAAAAAGAAGAATAACATTTAAGCTAGGTGTTACATACAATACACCAAAAGAAAAAATAGAAATAATAATGGTAAAAATAAGAGAACTACTCCATGGACATAAAGATATCCACCAAAAGACAATATTTGTAAATCTAGATGAGTTTTCAGATAGCAGTATAGACATATTTTTATACTTCTTTACAAAAACAACAAACTGGGGAGAGTTTTTAGAAGTAAAAGAGAAAATAAACTTAGAAATAATAAAGATAATGCAAGAAGAGGAAGTAAGTTTTGCCTTCCCTAGCAGAAGCATCTACATAGAAAACAACGAAAAAGAATTAGAAGAAAAGACGAAAGTTGGATACTAAAATGGATTTAGAAAAAATTAGGCAAGAGATAAATAGTTGTGACGATGCTATAGAACAAGCACTTTCAAAAAGATTTGAGCTAGTACTAGAAGTTGCAAAGTACAAAAAAGAAAATAAAATACCAATATTTGATGAGCAAAGAGAAAAGAAAATAATAGAAAAAATACAAAACAAACCATATAATAATACAGATGAAATAGCAGAGATATACCAAGAAATACTGCGAATCAGTAAAAAATATCAATCAAATTTATTAATAAAAAATAATATAATATTAGTAGGATTTATGGGCTCAGGCAAAAGTACTACAGGTCAAATCCTTGCAGAAACAACGGGTTATAAGTTTATAGATTTGGACGCAAAAATAGAGAAAGAAGAAAAAATGCAAATCAAAGACATCTTTAGTAGTAAAGGTGAAAAAAGGTTCAGAGAGATGGAAACAGAGGCTTTGAAGGCAGCTGTAGAACAAGAAAAAGTCATAATTTCATGCGGTGGCGGAATAATACTAAATGAAGAAAATAGACAAGTAATAAATAAATCAGGAACAACAATTTTTCTAAATGGAGAAATAAAAACCATGATGAAAAGAGTAGGAAAAGGCGAAAGCAGACCAGTATTGAAAAAAATATTTAGCAGTAAAGCACCAGAAGAAGAGTATGGCGCATTCGGGCAAATACTAACAGAACGTATGCCATATTATAAAGAAGTAGAGGATATAGAAATCATTATAGAAGGAAAAACACCTCATGATATAGCCTATGAAATCATACAAGAAATACTTCAATAGTTATTTATTAACATAAAAAAAAGTTATACACAATAAATAAAAAATAAAAGCGTCAAATGACTAGTTATCCACAAGTCTTGACGCTTTTTTATTACATATTTAAACCTTCTCGTATAATATTTTCAACTGTTTCATTAATATGTTTCAATTCTTCCTTAGAAGCAGTAGACGTATCAATGGGATCATGGATAATAATGCGAGTATCTCCACCAGTAACAACACCAGTTTCTTCAAAATGCTTATAAGAGTCAATAATGGTTATAGGCACAATAGGCGCTTTTGATTTAACAGCAAGGCGCATACTCCCTTTTTTAAAATCAGCCATTTCTTGCTTGTGACTTCTAGTCCCTTCAGGAAAAATAATAATAGAAAATCCATTATTGATTTTTTCTATACCTTCTTGAATGGCACGAAGAGATTGACGAGGGTCATCTCTATCGATAAAAATACCACCAACGGCAGTAATCCAATGACTAAGGATAGGAACTTTTGCTAAAGATGATTTAGCAATAAATCCAAATTGTCTAGGCAGTGCACCAGCAATGCTAGGAATGTCAAAATTACTTTGATGGTTAGAAACATATAAAGCAGGAACAGTAGGTAATTTTTCAAGACCTTCTGTAATAATATTGATTTTTGCATAGTCAGTAATCATTGTCCCCCAATAATTATTAACCTTTTGCATTTCCTTAAGTTGTAACTCAACGTTACCTTCTTTTTTGTATTTTTTAATTCGGTTATAAAAAGGTGTGATTTTGAATAATGCGATATAAACTTTTATACCAAAAATTAAATTTTTAAGCATGTTGTAAATTCCTCTCTTAATTATTTGCTATTATAGAGCTTTAGACAATTATATAATATAATAGATAAATATAAAACATAAAAGTAGGTGAATAAAATGAACACATTAGGAAAATTACTTGAAAAAACATTGGTATTAACTGAGGAGACAACAGTATTTGGTGAAGGCAGTGAAAATGCAGATATAATTTTAGTAGGAGAAGCACCTGGCGCAAACGAAGTAGAACAAAAAAGACCATTTGTAGGAAAAGCAGGAAAAAATCTAGACCATTTTTTAGATGTATTGGAAATGAAAAGAGAAGAAATCTATATAACAAATGTAGTGAAAAAAAGACCCTATAAAATAAATGAAAAAACCAAAAGAAAATCAAATAGACCCCCAACAAAAGAAGAAGTAAAAACATATTTGCCAATACTAGAAGAAGAAATAAATATAATAAAGCCCAAAATAATAGTAACCCTAGGGAATTTTGCATTAAAAGCAATAACAAAAGATCCAAAAATAACAATAGGACAAGTGCATGGTCAGATAATAAATGAAGAAAAATATAAAATATACCCTCTATATCACCCAGCATCAATCATATATAATAGGCAATTAAAGGATGTATATGAAAATGATTTGAAGCATTTGAAAGAAATAATTGATTAACACGAACAAAAATATGATTTACAGTAAAATTGTTAGATGATATACTGAAAAAAGTTTATAGAAAGATAGAAAACAGACAAAAATAGATAAAAAAGCGAAAAATGGGAGGGTAATATGTTAAAACAAACATGTGAGCAGTTTGTAGAAAAGTCAGCATCCAAATCACCTACACCTGGTGGAGGATCTGTATGTGCATATGTAGGTAGCTTAGGCATGGCACTAGGCAATATGGTAGGCAATCTGACAACAGGAAAAAAGAAATATGCAGAGTATGAGGAAGATATACAACGTATATTAAAAGATGGGGAAGCTATAATGGCAGAACTAAACAATTTGGTAAACGAAGATGCAAAAGCATTTGAGCCTTTAGCAAAAGCCTATAGTATGAAAAAAGAAACTGAAGAAGAAAAAAAATTAAAACATGAAACAATGCAAAGTGCACTAATAGAGGCAGTAGAAGTACCCCTGAAAATTGCACAAGCATGTTGTAAAGCAATAGATTTGCATGAAGAGTTAGAGAAAAAAGGAACTGTGATAGCAATAAGTGATGTAGGAGTAGGTGTGCTACTTTGCAAGGCAGCACTGCAAGGAGCAAAGTTAAATATCAATATAAATACATCAATTATGGATGATACAATCTTTAGAGACTGTGTATTAGCCACAATAAAAGAATTAATGGAAGAGTACATCAAAAAAGCAGATGAAATATATGAAAAAGTTGCCGCACGAGTTGAGTAGGAGAGAATAAATGGAAAAATTACTAAAAGGAAAACCAGTAGCAGATCAAATAAAAAAACAAATACTAGAGGTCTCTCAAAAATTACAAAATGAAGAAATTATGCCAACAATGGGAATCATTAGAGTGGGTAACAGAAGTGATGACATAGCCTATGAAAATGGAATAAAGAAAAATTGCCATAGTGTAGGCATCTGCGTAAAAATATTTGAGCTTGACCAAAACATAGAAAAAGAAGACTTTTTAGAAGAAGTAAAGAGAATAAATGAGTTAGAAGATATACACGGCATCTTACTATTTAGACCATTGCCTGAGCATCTTGAAGGAGAAGAAATAAAGAGATTAATAGCGCCTCAAAAGGATATAGACGCTATGCATCCAGAAAACCTAAGAAAAGTATTTGAAAATGAAGAAGATGGATACATGCCATGTACACCAGAAGCTGTAGTAGAAATATTAAAGTACTATAACGTGCCAATACAAGGAGCAAACATTGCAATAGTCAATAGAAGTATGGTACTAGGTAAGCCATTGGCAATGATGTTATTAAAAGAAAATGCTACTGTAACAATTTGTCACTCAAAAACAAAAGATATGAAAGATGTACTGAAAAAAGCAGACATAGTCGTTACAGGGGTTGGAAGAGCAAAGTTTTTTGATGAAAATTACTTTACAAAAGACAGTGTTATAATAGATGTAGGAATCAATTACGCAGACGGAAAAATGTGCGGAGATGTAGATTTTGAAGCGGTAGAGCCTATCTGTAAAGCCATCACACCAGTACCTGGCGGCGTAGGAACAGTAACAACATCAATCTTATTAAAACACGTAGTAAAGAACATATGAAGAACAGATAAAAGATAAGAAGTAAGAGATATGAGATGATGTAGGAACCGGAATAACCGGTTCCTTTGTTTTGGGTCAGAATAAAAAGGCATGAAAAAAATAAAAGATGAAACTAGAAGCATGTTTCATTTTTTGTTTTTTTCACTAGATGCAATGAGGGAAGATGAATACAAGCATATTTTTTAGTAAAACTAAAAAATATGCTTGTATTCATCTTCCTATATGATATACTAGTACGGCATGAGAAATGCTCTCTGCTCAGAAATGAGCCAAATAGTCCACGGGGAGGTGAAAGAAAATGAGAAATTACGAGGTAATGTTCATTATCAATACTACAATTGAAGACGACGCAAAGGAAGCAATCGTAAACATGGTTAAAGATATTATTGCTGAAGATGGCGAAGTTGTAAAAGTAGATTTAATGGGTAACAAAAAATTAGCATACCCAATTGAAAAAAGAAATGATGGCTACTACGTACTTGTAACATTCAAAGCTGGAAAAGATCTACCTAAAGAATTAGATAGACGTTTAAAGATTTCAGAAAGTGTTATGAGACACATGATTACTGTACAGGAAGCATAAGGGAGGGAATTCAATGAATAACGTTGTCCTAATAGGAAGACTAACAAGAGATCCAGAACTTAGATATATTCCAGGAAGTGGTAATGCAGTCGCAAACCTTAACTTAGCAGTAGATAGAGCGTTTGCTAAAGAAAAAACTGCAGATTTTTTTAGAATAGTAGTATTTGGAAAACCAGCTGAAAACTGCTCAAACTACTTATCAAAAGGTAGTCAAGTTGCAGTTGAAGGAAGAATACAAAACAATAATTATGAAGATAAAAATGGCGTAATGCACTATGGTATGGATATAATAGCTAACAGAGTAGAATTCCTAAGCCGTTCAGAAAGTGCAAATAATGCTGCTGCTACGAAAAATAGTGGTGGATCGTTATTCGATGAAGCGCCTGAAGGATTTCAATCGATAGATGACGATGATGATGAAATTCCTTTCTAAAAAATCATTTATGGAAGGAGAACCAATAAAATGATGAAAAAAAGAATGCGTAAGAAAAAAGTATGTCAATTTTGTACAGAGAAAATGGACAACATCGACTACAAAGATATAAATAGATTATCAAGATACATTTCAGATAGAGGAAAGATCTTACCAAAGAGAATCACAGGTACTTGTGCTACTCACCAAAGAGCTTTAACAAAAGCTATCAAGCAAGCAAGAGTAGTTGCATTATTACCATACACACAAGACTAATATCAAAACAATCAAGAAGCGAGTAATCGCTTCTTTTTTTATGTATTTATATACATAAAAAGTAATCCTGTGTTAAAATAGACTAGAAAAAATGCTAAAAATTGAAAGCAAATCAGATAATAGAGGAGAACAAAAGTTGAATATAAATAGAGATACAAAAAGTATGACAGAGGCTGCAATATTAACTGCATTGTTTTGTGTATTTTCACTAGTAGGGTTGTATATACCAGTACTAACATTTTTACTTGCAGTAATGCCAGCGCTACTTATAGTATTAGGCGTTAGGCGAGGTGTAAAATATACTGTAATGACGCTCATAGTAGCAACTTTTATACTAGTTACAGTTTCAAATCCAATAATTGCATTATTATCAGTTACGCTACCAAGTTTATCAGCAGTAATCATCACGTATTTAATGCGAAAAGGAAAAAGTCATTTAACAGTCATTTTAGCAGGGGCAATGTCTTTTGCAGTAACAACAGCAATAACAATCTACGCCAATTTAAAACTAATGGGAATAAATATTGTAAACGTAATGAACGTGTCTTTTGAAGAAGCAATTGTGCAACAATCAAAATTCATTGAGAGTCTAGATATTCCGCAAGAAGCATATTTAGAAACTGTTGATAGATTAAGACAAGGCATGGAGTTATTAAAAGATGCAGTACCTATAATGATTATATCGTCAGCTTTTTTGTTGATGATTTTAAATTATACTGTGGCAATAAAAATTCTTAAACGAACAGGCACAAAAGTGAATGATTTACCAAAGTTTAGATATTATAAGCTTCCAAAAGAAGCGATGACTGGCTTATTGGTTATATATTTACTAACATTTATAGTAAGTAAAGCAAATCTAGTAAACCAAGAAGTCCTTATGCTAAATGTATTTATGTTAGTTCAGTATGTATTTATAATACAAGGAGTAGCAGTAGCGATATACTATATGCATCAGTTCAAAATGCATACAGTCGTAAAAGTAATAACAATGATAATCATCTTATTCAGTGGGATTGGAGCCATGATACTTTTCTATGTAGGAATAGTAGATATTTTTGTAGATATAAGAAAGTTTAAACCTGAGATAAGTGATTCTTAAGACAAGCCTGAAATAGAGATTGAAATCAAAATATATGGTATAATAATTGAGGTATGTATTTAAGAAGCATCTATGCCATTTCTAAAGAAATTAGCATAAAAAAGGATAGGTGAAACAATGAAGAAGAAAAGTAAGCTATTTACTAATATATTGATACCTAACACTAAGATTTATTTACTAGCGTTTGCATTATCAGTAGGGATTATAGCCTATTACAATATAGTAGTTGGTGGCGTAGCATTCTTAATATTATTATATATGTGGTATTACAATTGGTTAATAGAGCATGATAGAAAGAGAATGTGGCAAGAGTACATAGAAAACATAAGTGAAGAAATAGATAGCACATGGCAACACGCATTAATCAATACACCGTTACCATTAACAGTAATAGAAATAGACGGTACAATCTCGTGGTACAACTCAAAGTTTGTAGAGATTATAGACAGTAGAGATATATTAGGTAAAAAAATAGATAGCTTGATCAGTGGTATAAGACTAGGCGACTTAACAAAGCCTGCAGAGAACAAAGAAAATGAAACAGACATAATTAACTTAGTTCATAACGACAAAACATATAAAATTACAAGAAGCATAGTAGAAAGTCCTTCGGGAAAAGGCTACAATGTTATTTTGTACTGGAACGACATAACAAATCATGAAAATTTAAAAATATTATATAACGAAGAAACAACTATCATGTCGTACATACAAGTAGATAACTATGAAGACGTAATTTCAACTGCGCCAGAAGAAAAAAGACCAGAGCTAGCAGCCGAAATAGACAAAAGTATTCGTGTATGGGCAAATAGAATAAATGGATCCATAACACGATTTGATGATGATAAATACGTATTTATATTTGAACAAAAGCATCTAGAAAAACTAGAAGCACTAAAGTTTCAAATATTAGACGATATACGAGAAATAGATACCAGCTCAGATTTTCAAGCAACATTAAGTATTGGTGTAGGTGTTGGTGGAAAAACACCAGGGATGCAAGATGAGTACGCCCTTGCAGCGCTTGACTTAGCACATGGTAGAGGTGGAGACCAAGCAGTAATCAAAAAAATAAACAAAATAGAATACTATGGTGGAAAATCTCAAACAGTAGAAAAAAGAACAAAAGGAAAATCAAGAATAATGGCCCATGCACTACGCCAGCTAATAGACCAATCATCCAATGTAATAATAATGGGACATAAGTCACCAGATATGGATAGTTTTGGTGCAGCTATTGGAATAAGTAGAATGGCGAAGCTAAAAGAAAAAGAGGCATATATAATTGTAGATGAAAGAAATGATGGTATAGAAAATATTCTTGAACGATTTAGAGACAAAGAAGATTATAATTTTGTGCTAGCAGAGACTGCCCTTGCACACGCTACAAAAGACTCTTTAGTAGTCGTAGTAGATGTTCATAGACCAAGCATAACCCAGTGTCCAGAACTGCTATCAGTAACAGACAAAATAGTAGTAATAGATCATCATAGAAAAATGGAAGAGCATATAGAAAATGCAACCCTAACATACATGGAGTCATATGCATCATCAGCAAGTGAATTAGTAACCGAAATATTGCAGTATTTGATAGAAAAGAAAGAACTACCTAAAAATGAAGCAGAAGCATTGCTTGCCGGCATATCATTAGACACAAAATTCTTTTCGGTGAAGACAGGTGTAAGAACATTTGAAGCAGCCTCATGGCTAAGAAGAATGGGTGCAGATACGACAAGTGTAAAATCAATATTTAAATCAGATATGAACAGTGTAGTAGCAAAGGCAGAGATACTAAAAAGTGCAGAGCGATATTTTAGCAATATAGCTATAGCAAAATGTGATACAGACTATATCAATGTAAACATAATCATCTCACAAGTAGCCAATGAGCTTTTAGAAGTAAAAGGCATAGATGCATCCTTTGTACTGGGAAGAAATAATAGAGGCGAAATATTAATCAGTGCAAGATCACTTGGAGAGCTAAATGTACAAGTAATAATGGAAAAACTAGGAGGCGGAGGTCATTTAAATATGGCAGGCGTCCAATTAGATACAAGCATGGAAGAAGCAGAAAGCAGATTAATGAAGATTATTAAAGAAGTAATAAGTGAAGGAGAAGAATAATGAAAGTAATATTATTAAAAGATGTTAAAAAAGTAGGGAAAACTGGTGATGTAATAGAAGCCAGTGATGGATATGCAAGAAACTTTTTATTTCCAAGAGGATTAGCTAAAGAAGCAACAACTGGAAACATGAAAGTACATGATAAGCAAAAGGCAGCAGAAGAAAAGCAAAAAGCAGAAGATTTAGCAAAAGCAAATGCATTAGTAGAAAAGATTGCAACATTTAAGTTAGAAATGAAATCAAAAGGTGGCGAAGGTGGTAGATTGTTTGGATCAATCACATCAAAAGACATCGCAGAAGCATTAAAGAAACAATACGATGTAAAAGTAGACAAAAAGAAAATTGTGCTGGATCACCCAATAAAAGAAGTTGGTGAAATGACAATAGATATTAAAGTATATCCAGAAGTTGTTGCAAAGTTGAAAGTAAATATAACAATATAGGAGAAAACTATGAGTATGCAGGAAAGAATACCACCCCATAATTTAGATGCAGAAAAATCAGTGCTAGGTGCAGTATTGCTAGATAAAGATGCAATGTATGAGGTAGTTGAAACATTAAGAGAAGATGATTTTTATAGTAAAAACCATCAAGAAATATTTTCTGCCGTAGTGGAAATATATAAAAAAAATGAGCCTGTAGACATCATGACATTATCAGAAGCTCTAAAAAAGAGAAATACATTAGAAATAGTAGGCGGAAGAGCATATTTAGGACATTTATCAGCGTTTGTTCCATCTACAGCAAACATAGAATCATATGCAAAGATTGTTGAAGAGAAAGCAGTATTAAGAAGATTAATCACAGCTTCGTCTGAAATAATGGAAAGCAGTTATGATGCACAAAATGAAGCTAATATGGTAATAGATCTTGCAGAAAAGAGCATATTTGACATATCACAAAAAAGACAAAGTAAAGGCTTTGAAAAATTAGGAAATGTAATCATATCCAACATAAAAGAAATGGATGAAATGGCCATGAAAGATGGGGATATAACAGGACTAACAACAGGTTTTAAAGTGTTGGATGAAAAGACATCAGGTCTTCAAAAGTCTGACTTAATATTTGTTGCAGCAAGACCATCAATGGGAAAAACAGCATTTGTATTAAATGTCGCACAAAACGCTGCAAAAGAAGGGGCTTCAGTAGCCGTATTTAGTCTGGAGATGTCAAAAGAGCAATTAGCACAAAGAATGTTAAGCTCAGAAGCAAATGTAGAGATAAGTAAACTGAGAACAGCAAAGCTTGAACAGAACGAATGGGAAAAAGTATATATCGGGATGGACAAGTTACAAAAGACAAAAGTGCATATAGATGACTCCCCAGGAATCACACCGATGGAAATAAAAAACAAATGTAGACGTTTAAAAACAGAGTCAGAACTAGATTTAATAATAATAGATTATCTACAGTTAATGTCAGGTGATTCAAAAACAGAAAACAGACAGCAAGAAATATCGGTTATGTCACGTTCTCTAAAGCATTTAGCAAGAGAAATGGATTGTCCTGTAATAGCGCTGTCGCAGTTATCTCGTGCACCAGAAATGAGAGCCGATCATAGACCAATACTTTCTGACTTGAGAGAATCCGGTTCAATAGAGCAGGATGCAGACATCGTAATGTTTTTATACAGAGACGAATATTATCACCCAGATGACAGTGAAAAACCTGGTATCTGTGAGATTAGTATAGCAAAACAAAGAAACGGTTCAACAGGCGTAATAGATTTAGCATGGATAGGACAATATACAAAATTTGCTAATATATATTCAGGACAAGACCAGTAATAAAAAGGAGAGGGAACGATGATGATTACAAAAGAAATGTTAATAAGTGATATATTAGATATGGATGCAAATATAGTAGAGGTACTAAAAAAACATGGATTAAATTGTCATGGGTGTCCAGCATCGACAACAGAGAGTTTAGAAGAAGCAGCAAACGGACATTCTGTTGATTTAGACAAAATAATATACGATATTTCCAATTATTTTGAACAAAAGTAGATAAAATCGCAAAAAAAAATTGACAAAAGACGAACCTTTGTTAATATATATATGTTGCATAAAAATGTAGAAAGAAGGTGCACTAATGCCTAGTTTAGTAATTGTCGGCACACAGTGGGGTGACGAAGGAAAAGGAAAAGTAATAGACTATCTTGCAAAAGAAGCAGATATGGTCGTAAGAGGTCAAGGTGGAAACAATGCAGGACATACAGTAGTAGTAGGTGACAAAAAGTATGCATTACATTTAATACCATCAGGCATATTATATAAAGAAAAAATAAACGTTGTTGGAAACGGTGTTGTATTAGATTCTGAGGGTTTCTTAAAAGAGATAGACGGACTAATTAAAGACGGTGTTGATGTAAGCAATATCAAAATCAGTGACCGTGCACATCTAGTATTTCCATACCATAAGACAATAGATGCATTAGCAGAAGCAGCAAGAGGTGCAGACGATATAGGAACAACTAAAAAAGGAATAGGCCCATGCTACATGGATAAGATTGAGAGATCTGGTTTAAGAACATGCGACATATTCAATGAAGATACATTTGTAGAAAAATTATCAGCACAAATAGATAAGAAGAATGAAATAATCGAAAAGCTATACAATGCTGACAGACTAAACAAAGAAGAAATAATCGAAAATTCATTGGTTCAAATGAGAAGAATCAAACCATATATAGAAGATACTACAGTACTAGTATATGATGCAATCGAAGATAACAAAAAAGTGTTATTTGAAGGTGCACAAGGAACATTGCTAGACATAGATTTAGGAACGTACCCATATGTAACAAGTTCACACCCAATTGCAGGTGGATTTACAATAGGATCTGGAGTAGGACCTGGATGTATCGATGAAGTGTTAGGGATAACAAAAGCATACACAACAAGAGTTGGAAAAGGACCATTTGTAAGTGAAGAAGACAACGAAACAGGGGACAAAATAAGAGTCGCTGGACATGAGTTTGGAACAACAACAGGTAGACCTAGACGATGTGGATGGTTTGACTCAGTAGTCGTAAAGTATGCTAAAAGAACAAATGGTATGACAATGATAGCATTAATGTTACTTGATGTATTAAGTGAGTTCGAAACAATCAAAATATGTACAGCGTATGAATATAAAGGTGAAGTTATAAACAATTTCCCTGCAAGTTTAGACGTACTAGAAGAGTGTAAGCCAATCTATAAAGAATTAAAAGGATGGCAAACAGATATAACAGGATGTACAACATACGAAGAATTACCAAAAGAAGCAAAAGAGTATATAGAAACAATAGAAGAACTAGTGGGTTCACCAGTAAAAATAGTATCAGTAGGACCAAAAAGAAGCCAAACAATTGTTAGAGGACATGTATTTTAAAAGATGAATTAATAAAGCGCTATCACATTTGTGATAGCGCTTTTGTAATTAAGATATAAATTTAAGATGCCGCATTTTTGTAGCATTCACATCTTGTACCATTTTCCATAAAGCCAGTGTCATTACATTTACCACAATTAAACTTAAGTTCAATATAATCGAGAGGAAAGTTATTATCAGTAAGTAAAATAGCTTTGTTTTGATTAAGTTCATTGATTTTTGATCTTAAGAACTCAATGTTTTTCTTAGCATCAGGTTTACTACTCAACAAATCTCTAGAAATCGATAGATTTAGTGCTTTTATTTCATCATCAATCTCTTTGATTTTAGGAACAGCAGTATAAACTTCTTTTCTTCTTAAGTCTAAAGCTACTTGATTTTTCATACGGACTTTTTCGTAATAAGTTGCCCAGTTTGTTGGGCTATTTGGCAAGTTACTTGCTTGCTGTTGTTGTGCATTTGGGTGAGCTGGTTTAGGTTTGCCAAACTTCCAACCTTCAAGCACCTTATGAACATAATTAATATTAGGATTAGTAATACCGCTGGTTTTACTACAAGCCTTCATAATTTGATCAGTACTAATATGCCATTCGTCATACCATTGATCAATTTTCTTTTTTTCTTCATCAGTTGGTAGACGTCTAAAACCTAAAGCATTAAAAATATCTTTGTATTGCAAGTAACGCTTATCATTTTTATGAAGAAAGTCTTCAACATCAGCAATAGAATATAAATTATGATCATACCAAGTACGAATAACAGCTTCAACATATTTAAAATCAACAATTTTACGAATATTTTTACAGTAAGTATAACAGTAAACAATAAGCTCAGGCTTCAAACTAAAGTCTTCTACCCAGTGTCGTATTTCAATAGGTTCTTTGCCAGTAAGTTGTCTTCCAATAATAGACTCAATTTCAACAAACATCTCTTTAAAATTATCATCAAAAACATTTTGCTCTAACTGAGCATCTTTCATGAAATGTTGTTGTTTCAAACTAATAAACTCTACATTATAAACATATTCATTTTCTTTAGAAATATTTTTCTTTTTAATAACACCTTTGTTCTCCCAATAATCCCAAGCTTTTAAAACATCAAGTTTATGAATATTAAGATGTTTAGAAATTGTGTCATTCGAAAGCATAAGTTGTTTATTTGCATGTAAAAAAGCATACAAATACACTTTAACAAAATCGCCAGGTGCTTCTGGCATATACTCATGAATAAACAAACTATCTATATTTGTATCTTCTAAAAATGGACTAATTGATTCTTTAATAAAATTCATTTAAAAGCTCCTATATTCCTATAACATTTACATAATTGACTAATAATAATTATAACATAAAAACAAAAATACAATGGATAAACATAAGATAAAATAATCACATAAAAGCTAAAAAAAAATTGATAAATGATGTATAATATAAGAGTTAATAATGTAAAATGAGGCAAGGTATGTGTCTTGAGAAAATAAAAAACATAAAATGGTAGGTTGCGATGGTAGACAAAAAGAAATTTTTCGATGAACTCGATGAATACATAAAAGATAAAAAGCAGCAACACGATGAAGCAGAAGAATATAACCACATGCTTCATAAAAAGTCGGCTGTACATTATGTAGAAGAATTGAAAACTGATAAGAAATCAAGTTATCAAGTATTGATCAATAAAATCACAAAATTAATAAAAAAGATAAATCTAAAAAACCAAATAGATAAAGTTAAAAGTTTTGCTAAAAAAGAAAGCAAAGCAGTTTCTGATGCAGAAAAAGATTTTGTAGCAGATACACAAAACATATTTCACAAACTAAAGACAGCAAGTATAAAAGATATAGGACAAAACCTCTCTGCAAAAGATAAGATGAAAATCTCATTAGCAGGATTAATAGCAATAGGTCTAGTTATTGGAGGTGTTTCCATTAACAATGTGACAAGCGCCTATGCAGTAAGCTACAAGGGCGCATATATAGGCGTAATCAATCAACAAAATGAAGTCATTAATCAAATTGAGCACATTTCAACAATACTTCGAAATGAGTATGATGCAGAAGTCGTAATTAGCGAAGACAATTTTTCATTTGAAAAAGTAAGACAATTAAAGTTTGCGTATATGACACAAGAAGAATTGTTAGGTCATTTTATATATGCAGCAGGAGTAGATGTGCAAGGATACGCCCTAATGGTAAATGAAGAACAATTGGCATTCTTTGCCCATAAAGATGAAGCAGACCTAATCATTGATGACTTAAAGTCAGCGTATTTAGATACAGAAGACGACTTAATAGAATACAAAAGTATTGGATTCGTTGAGAACGTTACAATAGCAGCTATAGAAAACGATATAGAAGAAGTGACAGAATACGACGCTATATTGGAATATATACTAAGAGGAACAAACGAAACGAGAACCCACAAAGTAAAAAAGGGAGAAAATTATTGGACTATAGCAGATCAATATAACATAAAACCAAATGAGTTAGAAGACGCCAATCCAAAAGTAGACCCAACAAGGTTACAAATAGGACAAGAAATCAGCTTAATAGTTCCAAAGCCTTTAGTTACAGTTGTTACAAAAGAAAATGAAACGTATTTTACAAGAATTCAATACGAAGTAGACTACGAAAATACATCAGCTTTATTTAAAGGCGAAACAGCAGTAAAGATAAGAGGAAAATACGGAGAGCGAGAGATAGTCGCAGAAGTAGAAAGACAAAATGGTATAGAAACAAACAGAACAGAACTAACATCGACAATAATAAAAGACCCTAAAACCCAGACAGTCTTAGTAGGAACAAAAGCATTACCACCGCTTATCGGAACAGGCACATTTGATAAACCAACAAGAGGAACAGTTACATCAAGATACGGTATGAGATGGGGTTCACTACATACAGGAATAGATATAGCGGCACCGTTAGGAACGACACTTAGAGCGGCTGATGGCGGCGTAGTAACATATGCAGGATGGAAAGGTAATTATGGTTTATTAGTTATAATAGATCATGGTCAAAATAAATCAACATATTATGCTCATTGTAATAAAATCCTTGTATCAAAAGGAGAAAAAATCTATAAAGGGCAAAAAATCGCAGAAATGGGAAGCACAGGAAAAAGTACAGGGCCTCATATTCATTTCGAAATAAGAATTAATGGCGTACCAACAAATCCACAAAACTATTTAAGTTTCTAAAAAGAAAATAAGAAGGTGAAAAATATGGGAAGAAAAATATTAGTAATAGAAGATGAGCAAGCAATCTCAGATATAGTTAAGTTCAACTTAGAAAAAGAAGGATATGAAGTAGAAACTGCATTTGACGGTGAGGAAGGCTTAGTAAAAATATTTAGTACAGACCCAGATCTAATACTTTTAGACATCATGCTACCAAAACTAGACGGTTTTGAAGTATGCAAAAAAACACGAGAAACTAAAAGTACACCAATTATTATGGTAACAGCAAAAGAAGAAGAAACAGACAAAGTTATAGGATTAGAGCTAGGTGCAGATGACTATATAACAAAGCCTTTTGGAATGAGAGAGCTAGTGGCAAGAATCCGTGCAAATATGAGAAGAATAGAAGTAAAAGAAACACCACCAGAAAACAAAGACGTCATGCAGTTTGGTGATTTGGAAATAGATAAAGAAAGATATGAAGTAAGAATAGAGCAAAAAATAATTGATTTAACACTTAGAGAGTTTGAGTTACTTAAATATTTAGCAGAGAGAGATCAGCAGATATTTTCACGAGAACAATTATTAGAAGAAGTATGGGGATATGAGTATTATGGGGATATAAGAACAGTAGATGTAACCATAAGAAGATTAAGAGAAAAGATAGAAAAAGATTCAAGTAGTCCATTGTATATCAATACAAAAAGAGGAGTAGGTTATTACTTTAGGAGGCCATAAACATGAAAAATCTTAGCTTATTCCGAAGTGTAAGATGGAAATTTATATTTATATATTTTTTGTTAGTGTTTATCGCACTAATGATAGTTGGTGTATTTATAATTCAACAACTTGAGTCATATCACCTTAACAAAACCCGTGATGATTTTGAAAGAATAGTAAATGTAAATTTACTACCATCATATGAAAACTACACAAATCTAGAAGATAATATAGACGAAATCCAAATAAATATCGAAGAATGGGCAAAAGGAATAGATACAGAAATATTATTAATCAATCCAAGATTTAAGATAATAGCGTCAGATAATTCACTTCACTTAAATAAAAATGCAATCGATATATTAGACGAAGCAATAATTATTGAAGCATTTAAAGGGGAGTCAAATGAAACAGATAGTAACTCAGAAGAAGGACAACTAAGAATAAAAAACATGACATTTCCTGTGTATATCGAAGACGAAGTAGCAGGGGTTTTGTATCTAAGAGCAAATCTTAATAGTGTATATGAAACATTAGACCAATCAAAAGTAATTTTTGTAAAAGCAACATTAGCAGCATTGTTTGTAACCATAATACTAGGATATTTAATAGCTAGAAGTATAACAGAACCAATAAACGATGTAACAGAAAAAGTTAAGAAAATGGCACAAGGTGATTTTAGACAAAATGTAAGTGTAAAATCAGATGATGAGATAGGACGTCTTGCAGAGATGTTTAATTTCTTGCGTCGAAAGCTAGACCACACATTATCAGAAATATCTAATGAAAAGAGCAAGGTAGAAGCCATATTAGAAAATATAGCAGATGGGGTACTAGCGGTAAATACTGATGGTGAAATAATACACCTTAACCAAGCTGCAATAAAAATGCTAAATTTAAAAAGAAAAGATATAGGAAACAAAGACTATAATGAAATAATCGCCAGTTATTCTGAAGAATTAACATTAGAAAAGATGGCAAACAAAAAAAGAAGTTACCACGGAACAGTAAACTTTCAATACAATAATTCATCATTTAACGTAAGATATGCTCCTTTTCAAGATGAGCAGAACGAAAATACAGGCGTAGTAATGATTATACAAGATGTAACAGAAAGAGAAAAATATGAAAACATGCAAAAGGAATTTGTTGCAAATGTATCTCATGAGTTAAAGACGCCTTTAACAAGCATAAAAAGTTATGTAGAGACCCTATTAGATGGGGCAATGGAAGACCACGAAACATCAGAAAAGTTTTTAACCGTAGTGGATAGCGAAGCCGATAGAATGACAAGATTAGTAAAAGATTTATTACAATTATCAAGACTAGATTACAACAGAGAAAAAATAATGAAGCAAGAAATAAATATAGTGAATATAATCAAGCTAGCAGTAGAAAAAATGGAAATAAGTGCAAAAACAAAAGAACAAGAACTAGAGCAGCTATTTATCGCAGAAGATATTCGTGTTTTTGCAGACAAAGATAGAATAGAGCAAGTAATACTAAATATTTTAAGTAACGCCATCAAATACACAGGTGAAAATGGCAGTATAAAGATTGATATAGTAAGAACAATAAAGTATGTCAAAGTAATAGTAGAGGACAATGGTATGGGGATTTCAGCAGCAGAAGTCCCAAAATTATTTGATAGATTTTACCGTGTAGACAAAGCAAGATCTCGTGCAATGGGCGGAACTGGTCTAGGGCTATCTATAGCAAAACAAATAGTAAGTGAACATGGTGGAGATATAGAAATAGAAAGTGAAGAAGGACGAGGCACAACAGTAGTCATAACATTACCATTGATAGACCCAGAAGAGGTATAGGTGATTAATATGAGCGATGAATCAAATATTAAATCAAGAAAAAAAAGAAAGAAAAAGATAAAGCTAAGATATGTGGCTCTTGTTGGCTTAGGGATATATATAGTCGTTTTTTTCTTTATACAAGCATATAACATCTACAATTTAAAAAATCAGCAAGAAGAGTTAAACCAAAGAATAAAGGCGTTAGAAGCAGAAAAAGAAATATTAATAAAACAATATAACAGTATCAATAGTTTAGAGTACATTGAGGAAATGGCAAGAGAAAACTTACGAATGGTAAAACCGAATGAAGTGCTATATGTAGATACAACCTTAGAAAAAGAAGGTTATGAACAAGAAAAAGATGAAGAATAGTAAAGCAAGAGAGAGGAAATAATGATAAAAGAAGTGATAATAGTAGAAGGAAAAGATGATTACTCAGCCGTAATAAAAGCAGTAGATGCAGAAATCATCATAACACATGGGTTTGGATTAAATGAAAAGATATATAAGCAAATAGATTATGCATATAAAAATAAAGGCATAATAATATTTACAGACCCAGATTATGCAGGTGAAAATATTAGAAAAAAATTAGCAGAAAGATATAAAGAGGCAAAGCATGCATATTTACCTCAAGACGAAGCAATAAAAAAAGACAATATTGGCATAGAAAATGCAACACCAGAAAACATAAGAAAAGCACTAAATAAAGTGCAAACAATACAAGAAAATGGCGAAATCCTATTTACAGTTAGTGACATGATTAACTACGGGCTATCTGGCCACGAACAAGCATCTAAAAATAGAGAACTTGTAGGAAATTATTTAGGAATAGGATACAGTAATGCAAAATCATTTCTAAAAAAATTAAACAATTATGGCATAACAAAGGAAGCCTTTGAAGAAGCTATAAAAAATACAATAATGAAAACAAATGAAAAAAAATAGATAAGAAAGCATAAAATTGAAAAGAGGATTAAATGGAAAAACTATACGCACCGACTACCATAAAAAAAATAATGAATGAGACGGGCTTCAAGTTTTCAAAAAGTCTAGGACAAAATTTTTTGATAGATGAACACATAGTAGAAAACATAGTAAATGCAATGGACATACAACCAGATGATATTGTACTAGAAATTGGTCCAGGAATAGGAACAATAACTAAAGAAGCTGCAAACAGATGTAAAAAGGTATATGCAATAGAAATTGATAAAAGCTTAATACCTATACTAAACAAAACATTAGAAGAAAATGAAAATGTAGAAATTATAAACAATGATATTTTGAAAATTGATATCAAAGAGTTGTTCAAAGAAAAGGAAATAAATCAGCCTGTAAAAGTAATTGGTAATTTACCTTATTATATAACAACACCAATAATCATGAAGTTTTTAGAAGAAAAAGTAGAAATGATTAGTTTTACAACAATGATACAAAAAGAAGTGGCAGATAGAATAAATGCAAAACCAGGCAAAAAAGATTATGGGGCATTATCTGTAGCAGTTCAGTATTATTGTGAAGTGGACCTAGTCGCACAAGTGCCAAAGACAGTATTTATGCCACAGCCAAAAGTAGACTCAACAGTAATTAAGTTAACCAAAAGGGAAGCACCACCAGTAGAACTTGATAATGAAGCCATGTTTTTTAAGGTAATGAGAAGTGGCTTTCAACAAAGAAGAAAAACATTACATAATGCATTAAGCAATGGGCTAGGGATCAACAAGGAAATCATAGAGAAATCATTAATAACTAGTGATATAGATCCAAAAAGAAGAGCAGAAACATTATCAATACAAGAATTTGCTACATTAGCAAACAAAATATATAACAATCGCTAGAAAGTACGGGGGAAAGCAATGAGTTGGATGGACATAGTTGTCGTCATAATACTCGCATTAATGGGGTTTTTAGGGCATAGAAAGGGATTTACAGTAACAATAATGCACATAGCAGGTTGGGTGATATCTGCAATAATTGCAATCAAATATTATCCAGTAGTTAGTACATATTTAATCAATAATACAGATATATACACAACTATACTAGGCTTTATAAATGATAAATTAACAACAATAGGGCAAATACCTTTAGATGGAACTACATTTAATTTATCGGACTTTATAAAAATGCCAGGAATGGTGAATGACTTGGTATCACAGTTAGATTTTTCATCAAAGGATATGGTTAGTTTAACAGTTGGTGAAGCAACAACCAAAATATTATTAGATTTGGTTAGTATTGTATTAATTTTTGCAGCCATGAAAGCTTTGTTAATAACAATAACCCTTATACTAGATAGACTAGCGAATTTGCCAGTATTGAAACAGTTAAACCAAGTAGGTGGATTAGTGTTAGGCATAATAAAAGGGCTCATATTAGTATGGGTTTTACTTGCGTTATTAGTACCAATACTAGGTGTAACAGAAAATGAAATGTTGATCAATAGTTTAGAAAAATCTGTGTTAACAGAGTACTTGTACAAACACAACATAATATTTAACATCGTAAAAAGTTATATTAATTAATGCGCATAATCGAAGTATTGCGCTAAGAATCTGGTAACCTAGATGGACACCAGAACTTAATTAAAGGAGTGTAAACTATGCCAGTAGTATTAAATATAGGAGATATAGTAGAATTAAAAAAGAAGCATCCATGTGGAAGTTATAAGTTCAAAATTACAAGAACAGGTATGGATTTCAGGATTAAATGCTTGCAATGTGAAAAAGAATTATGGCTAAGTCGAACAAATTTAGAGCGTCGGATAAAGAAGATAGAGCCGAATGTAGAAGAATAGTTATAGGTTAAAGAAAGATTTATTTTTCACTTTGTGAGAATATAAATCTGACATATATAAAAGCATAAAAAACACAAAATAAGAAACTAGAATCATGTTTCTAATTTAATGTTTTTAACTAAATGCGATGATATTTTTTTTATGTCAAATACTTTTTTACGCTAAAGCGGAAAAAAATATTTGACATAAAAAAAATTCATTGCTATAATACCATAAATACTAAAAAGCAGTGATGGAGTTATTATTAGTCAGTTAGCAATTACAGAGAGTCGGTGGTACTGTGAACCGATATTGCATGATAGATAAGTCTCGCTCCGGAGCATTATTTCTGAAGTACAGCAAGTAAGAAATAACGGCAGACACCGTTAACCGTCTAGGATTTGTTTGAATCTGATAAGTGGCCATTATTAATTAATGGCAAAATGGGTGGTACCGCGGGAAAATTAATGACTCGTCCCTACAGTAGATGTAGTGACGGGTTTTTTTGTATTTAAAAACAAATAAAAAATTTGGAGGAAAAGAAAATGGCGAAAAAGATATTAATATTTGACACGACATTAAGAGATGGCGAGCAGTCACCAGGCTGTAGTATGAATACACGAGAAAAGATAGAGATGGCAAAACAACTAGAAAAGTTAAACGTAGATATTATAGAAGCAGGATTTGCAGCAGCATCTCCTGGTGACTTACATGCAATACAAGAAGTATCAAAGGCAGTAAAAGGTGTAACAATAGCAAGTTTAGCAAGAACATTAAAGGGTGACATAGACGCATCTTGGGAAGCAATCAAAAAAGCAGAGTCACCAAGAATCCATACTTTTATCGCAACATCAGATATACATATGGAGTACAAGTTAAAGATGGAGCCACATGCAGTTGTAGAACGAGCAGTAGAGATGGTAAAATACGCTAAAAATTATTGTGAAGACATAGAGTTTTCAGCAGAAGATGCAACAAGAAGTGATGTAGACTTTTTAGCAGAGTTATTTGAAAAAGTAATCAAAGCAGGGGCAACAACAATAAACATTCCCGATACAGTAGGATACACAACACCAGAAGAGTACTATAACTTTATAACAGCAATCAAAGAAAAAACACCAAACATGGATAAAGCAGTTATATCAGCTCATTGTCATAATGACTTAGGTTTAGGTGTTGCAAATTCATTAGCTGCTGCAAAAGCAGGCGCTGGACAGTTTGAGTGTACAGTAAATGGTATTGGTGAAAGAGCAGGAAATGCAGCGGTAGAAGAGATTGCCATGGCATTAGATACAAGAAAAGACTTTTATGATTTTGGAACAAATATAAATTTAAAAGAAATCACAAGAACATCGTCATTGTTATCAAGAATAACAGGTGTAAAAGTACAACCAAACAAAGCAATTGTTGGAGAAAATGCTTTTGCCCATGAGTCAGGTATTCATCAGCACGGTGTAATGAACAACAAAGAAACATATGAAATCATGAAACCAGAGACCATAGGCTTACATGCAAACACAATGGTATTAGGAAAGCACTCAGGAAAACATGCATTTAATGATAAAGTATCTGAGTTAGGGTATACATTATCAAAAGAAGAGCTTGAAGAAGCATTTGCAATGTTTAAAAACTTAGCAGACAAGAAAAAATCAGTATATGATAAAGATATAGAAGCATTACTTGATAAAGAATCAGTACAAGTACCAAAGATTTATGAATTAGGTAAATTTGTAATCAACAGTGGAAATACAATTACAGCAACATCAATTATTACACTAACTAAAGAAGGCAGAGAAGTAGAAAAAGTTTCTACAGGAGATGGTCCAATAGATGCATCGTTTAAAGCCATAGAGAAGATAGTCGGTAGAAAACTAAGGCTAGAAGATTACCAAATAACATCAGTAACAGAAGGAAAAGATGCATTAGGTGACGCATTGGTAAAACTATCAGCAGAAGAAAATGAAAAAGCATTCACCGGAAGAGGATTAAGTACCGATATCGTTGAATCGAGTATAAAGGCATATATTAACGCTGTTAATAAAATGTTATACAGTGAGCAAGAGTAAACATAACAGTTAGAAATACAGAAGCGAAAGATGGAGGAAACACAAATGGGAATGACAATGACACAAAAAATATTGGCTGCACATGCAGGCAAAGACCAAGTAACAGCAGGTGAGTTCATAGAAGCAGATTTGGATATTGTACTTGGTAATGATGTAACAACACCAGTAGCAATAAAAGAATTTGAAAAAATGGGTGCAACACAAGTCTTTGATCAAAACAAAGTAGTTATAGTGCCAGATCACTTTACACCAAATAAAGACATCAAAGCTGCAGAGCAATGTAAAATGGTAAGAGAGTTTGCAGTTGAGCAAGATGTAAAAAACTATTTTGAAGTAGGTGCAATGGGCATAGAGCATGCATTACTACCTGAAAAAGGACTAGTAGTAGCAGGTGATGTAATTATTGGTGCGGACTCTCATACATGTACTTATGGTGCATTAGGTGCATTTTCAACAGGTATAGGGTCAACTGATATGGCAGCAGGTATGGCAAGAGGAAAAGCATGGTTTAAAGTACCAAGTGCACTAAAATTTGAAATGACAGGTATGCTATCAAAGTGGGTAAGTGGTAAAGATGTTATACTACACATTATCGGAATGATAGGTGTAGATGGGGCATTATACAAATCTATGGAGTTTACAGGAGAGGGTATTGCAAACTTATCAATGGATGATAGATTCGCAATGGCAAACATGGCAATAGAAGCTGGTGGAAAAAACGGCATATTCCCAGTAGACGAAAAGACAATAGCTTACATGGAAAATGCAGGACAAAAGCCGTTTACAGTATTTGAAGCAGATGAAGACGCTGAGTATGACGAAATATATAAAATTGATCTTAGTCAAATTAGACCAACAGTAGCATTCCCTCATCTTCCGGACAACACAAGAACAATAGATGAAGTAGGTGAAGTAAAAATAGATCAAGTTGTAATTGGTTCATGTACAAACGGAAGAATCGAAGACATGAGAGTTACAGCAGAAATATTAAAAGGAAAAAAAGTAGCAAAAAATTTAAGAGTAATTATCTTCCCAGGTACACAAAAAATATATTTAGAATGTGTTAGAGAAGGTTTAGCAGAGATATTTGTAGAAGCAAATGCAGTGTTTTCAACACCAACATGTGGCCCTTGCCTAGGTGGACATATGGGAATACTTGCAGCAGGTGAACGTGCAGTAGCAACAACAAACAGAAACTTTATAGGTCGAATGGGACACCCAGAGTCAGAAGTATATTTATCAAGTCCAGCAGTGGCAGCTGCATCAGCATTAACAGGATATATTTCAAACCCAGAAGAAATAGAATAGGAGACAATAAAAATGATAAAGAGCGGAAAAGTATTCAAGTATGGTGACAATGTAGATACAGATGTAATCATACCTGCAAGATATTTAAATACATCAGACCCAAAAGAACTTGCGAAGTATTGCATGGAAGATATTGATGAAAACTTTGCAAAAGAAGTTAAAGAAGGGGACATGATAGTAGCGGATCAAAATTTTGGTTGCGGTTCATCAAGAGAACATGCACCAATAGCTATAAAGGCAGCAGGGGTTAGTTGTGTAATCGCATCAACATTTGCAAGAATATTTTATAGAAATGCATTTAATACAGGTCTTCCAATACTAGAATGTGAAGAAGCTGCAAAAAAAATTGAAGCAAATGATATCTTAGAAGTAAACTTCGAGACTGGTGAGATTAAAAATAAAACAAAAAACGAGACATATCATGCAAAACCATTTCCTGAGTTTATACAAAATATAATTGCAAAAGATGGTTTGGTAAATTACGTTAAAGAGAATCTATAGAAATAGACAGTAAGGAGAAAAACATGTCATACAATATATCAGTAATTCCAGGAGATGGAATAGGACCAGAAGTAATAGAAGAAGCTATTCGTGTCTTAAACACAATCGGTGAAAAGTATAATCACGAATTTTTATATGCAAAGCTACTAGCAGGTGGTTGCGCAATAGACGAATATGATGAAGCATTACCGGCAGAAACACTAGTTACTTGTGAAGCTAGTGACGCAGTACTGTTAGGTGCCGTAGGAGGCCCAAAATGGGACACGCTACCGGCAGAAAAGAGACCTGAGCAGGCATTGCTTGGGCTAAGAAAAGGATTAGGGCTTTTCGCTAATTTAAGACCAGCTATCTTATTTGAAGCACTTAAAGATGCTTGTCCACTAAAGCCAGAAATTATTGGCGACGGGCTAGATATCAGTGTAGTAAGAGAACTAACAGGTGGGATCTATTTTGGAGAAAAAGGTGAAAAGGATACAGAATTTGGAAAAGGCGCATATGATGTCAAAATGTATGCAGAAGGCGAAGTAAAAAGAATCGCCAAAGTAGCATTTGAAATGGCAATGAAAAGAGAAAAGAAGCTAACAAGTGTAGACAAAGCAAATATTCTAAGGTCATCAATTCTTTGGAGACGTGTAGTTGAAGAAGTTGCAAAAGATTATCCAGAAGTAGAGTTAAATCATATGTATGTAGATAACGCAGCAATGCAACTAGTAAGAGACCCTAACCAGTTTGATGTTATCGTAACAGGTAATATGTTTGGCGATATATTATCAGATGAAGCAAGTATGATAACAGGGTCAATTGGCATGTTACCATCAGCAAGTCTTGGAGAAAACAATTTCGGAATGTATGAGCCTATACATGGATCAGCACCAGATATTGCAGGGCAAAACCTAGCAAATCCAATAGCAACAATAATGTCTGTAGCAATGATGTTAAAATATACATTAGGCTTAACAAAAGAGTCAGATGATATAGAAAAAGCAGTTGAGACAGTATTAAACAACGGATACAGAACAGGCGATATAATGAGCGATGGCATGAAGTCAGTAGGAACAGTAGAAATGGGACAACTGATAATTGATGAGATCAAAAAATAATAATTTGTTTTAAAAATGAAAAGGGGATGTTTTTGACAAAGTCAAAGGCGTCCCCTGAAACGATTCATAACCATTAAAAAAACAAAAGCTCAAGAATGCATAGAACCGTAAAATAAGAGATATTGTTTGACTATCTGAAAACGTCGCAACAAGTTTGCTCAATTGTTTTCAGATAGTAAAACGATATCTTTATTTATTTTACTCACTCTAACTATTCTACCAAAAGTAGCAAAACCAAAGTGTCGTCCGGGACTGACGCTGATGACATGCGGTTTCTATGTCAGCAACGCCTGTCCCAGAAGACACGTTTAACAAAATAGGATTTTCAAAGAAAATCACACAAAAACTATTCATTATTCATTATTCACTATTCATGTCCCCTGAAACGATTCATAACCATTAAAACAACAAAAGCCCAAGAGTGCATAGAACCGTAAAATAAGAGATATAGTTTAACCATCTGAAAACGTCGCAACAAGTTTGCTCAATTGTTTTCAGATAGTAAAACTATATCTTTATTTATTTTACTTACTGAAACGGGAGAATTATTAATTGCAAGATTATCAATTCAGAGTGGATGGGGATGTTATCGGTGGGTTTCCGTCGGCGTCCCCGGAACGAGACTATCAAATCTTACAAAAATAATAATTAGTATTTTACTCACCATAAGACAAAGAAAAATTAGTATAAAATAATTAAACGCGAGCGCTCAATAGGGACTGACGCTGATGACGTGCGGTTTCTATGTCAGCAACGCCTGTCCCGGACGACACGTTAACATAAATAGGATTTTCAAAGAAAATCTCACAAAAACTATTCATTATTCATTTTTCACTATTCATTCTTCCCATTAATCAATGGTTTTTGCTATACTATTATTAAAGGGGGAAATATTATGAAAAATATGAAAACCGCTTTATATGAAGAACATATTAGACTAAAAGGTCAAATGGTTGATTTTGAAGGTTGGCAACTGCCAATGACCTATGACTCAATCAATAACGAGCACAAAGCAGTAAGAACAAGCTGCGGCATTTTTGATGTAAGCCACATGGGTGAAATAGAGGTCCTCGGCGATGAAGCAGAAATATTCTTAGACAAAATGCTAACATGTAGCATCAAAAACATTCAAAACAATTACATAAAATATGGCTTCTTTTGCAATCAAGAGGGTGGCATCATAGATGATATCCTTACATACAAGATTAATAATACACGCTATATTTTAGTAGTAAATGCAGCAAACATTGAAAAAGACATAAACTGGCTAAAGAAATTTGAGCTAGATTACAACATAGAAATATATAATAATTCTCAAGACATATCACAAATCGCAATACAAGGACCCTTTGCAGAAGAAATCTTACAGAAATTAACATACACTAATCTAAAACAAATCAATTTTTACCAATTTGAAAAGTCAGCGTACGTAGCAGAAAAAAAATGTGTTATCTCAAGAACAGGCTATACAGGAGATGATGGTTTTGAAATATATTGTAGAAATGAAGATGCCCATAGTATTTGGAACCATATTATGATAACGGGCAAAGCTTATTATATAACGCCGTGTGGTCTAGGCGCAAGAGATACATTAAGATTTGAAGCAGGACTGCCCCTTTATGGCAATGAATTAACGGAGAGCATAACACCTTATGATGCAGGTCTTGGCATGTTTGTAGATTTGACAAAAGATAATTTTATAGGGAAAGAGCCATTAAAAAAAATCAAAGAAAATACCCCTAAAAAGAAACTAATCAAAATAGAGGTAGAAAACAAAAAAATACCAAGACATGGATACAAAGTTTTTGATCAAAATAATAATGAAATAGGTGAAATAACAACAGGATATTTTTTGCAATCACAAAAAAGGTCATTAGCAACAGCAAGCGTTGATTATAAAAATAATGATGAAGAAATTTATATTCAAATAAGAAAAAATAAAGAAAAGGCAAAAGTACTAAAAGGACCATTTTATAAGAAAAAATATAAACCAAAGAAATAATATAAGAATAATGAAAGGTGGAGAAAAATGGCGGATAATACTAATTTGTATTTTGCAAAAACACATGAGTGGATAAGAGTAGAAGGGGAGTTTGCTTATGTAGGGATTTCTGATTTTGCCCAAAATTCAATGGGAGATATTGTATATGTTGAACTACCAGATGTAGGCGAACATTTTACATCTGAGAATGATTTTGCCGTTGTAGAGTCAGTAAAAGCGGCTTCAGAAATATATTTGCCTGTTGATGGTGAAATAGTAGATATCAATACAGACCTAGAAGATAAGCCAGCACTAATAAATGAGAACGCATATGATAACTGGCTAGTTAAAATAAAAGTTGATAATAAAGAAGAAATAAAATCATTAATGAACAAGGAGAAATATGAGGCGTTTTGTCAATAAATGATGAAGGGAGAGTTCTAATGCATAAATACTTACCAAATACAAAAGCTGACATTGAAAAAATGTTAAAAGTTTGTGGTGTAGATTCCATAGAAGACTTATTTGAAGATATTCCAAAAGAAAACAGATATAATCATGCATTAAATATACCCGGACCATATTCAGAACTTGAGATAGAACAAAAATTAAGCAAAATCGCAAATAAAAATAGTAACGCCCAGACAAATGCAATCTTTTTAGGCGGAGGTGTATATGATCATTATATACCATCGATTATTAAGCATTTAATACTAAGATCAGAATTTTATACAGCATATACGCCATATCAACCAGAGATTAGCCAAGGGACACTGCAAGCAATATTTGAGTATCAGACTATGATTTGCAATCTTACAGATATGGAAGTGTCAAACGCATCATTATATGATGGCGCAACAGCTGCAGCAGAAGCAATGATGATGGCGTGTGATATAACAAGAAGAAAAAAAGTCATCGTTTCAGAAACTGTGCATCCACAAACAAGGCAAATCATAAAGACATACGCAAAACATAAAAATATAACGTATGAAGAAATAGAAGAAAAAAATGGAACAACAAATATTAAAGACATGGTCAAAAAAGTCGACGACCAATGTGCAGGTGTTTTATTACAAAGCCCAAACTTTTTTGGAGAGATTGAGGATTTTGATGAAGCAGAACATATAATACATCAAAATAAAAGCCAAATGGTTATTAGCTGCGATCCAATATCATTATCATTTCTGAAAACACCTGGAGAAATCAATGCAGATATAGCGGTAGGAGAAGGACAGTCTCTAGGAAACCCAATGGGTTTTGGAGGGCCGTATTTAGGATTTATAGCAACAAGAGATAAACACAAAAGAAAACTACCAGGCAGAATAGTAGGCCAAACGGTAGATTTAGATGACAAAAGAGGTTACGTTTTAACGCTACAGGCAAGAGAGCAACATATAAGAAGAGAGAAAGCGACTTCAAATATTACATCAAACGAAGCACTAGTGGCTCTTTGCGCAGCAATGTACATGAGCATAATGGGAAGAAACGGACTAGTAGAAGTATCAAAACAGTGTATTAACAAAGCAAGCTATTTGTTAGAAGAGCTTATAGCCGTAGGATGTAAAAGACCCTTTTATGGGCCAATATACAAAGAGTTTGTAGTTGAGCTGCCTCCAAAAGTCAAAATAGAAAATCTAAACCAAAGATTATTAGAAGCAAATATAATTGGGGGATTTTCAATAAATAAATATTATAAAAAGTATCCAAACGCATATTTAATTGCAGTGACAGAAAAGCGAACAAAAGAAGAAATGGACAAGTTTGTAAAAGTGATTGGAGGGATGATCAATGGCTAAAGAAGAAACCATATTTGAAATGAGCCAAAAGGGAAAAATAGGTTATTCGCTTCCAGTACAAGATGTAAAAAACGCAAGCCATTCCATTGATGACAAATATTTAAGAAACACAAAATTGTCATTACCAAAAGTCAGTGAAGTAGATGTCATAAGGCATTATACAAGATTATCCCAAAAAAACTATGGTGTTGATCAAGGGATATATCCTCTTGGATCATGCACAATGAAGTATAACCCAAAAATCAATGAAGATATAGCTCAGTTTGCAGGACTTGCACATATACATCCATTGCAAGATGAAAGCACCGTCCAAGGCGCCATGGAAATAATATATGACATGCAAGAAATGTTAAAAGAACTGACAGGTATGGATGAAGTTACACTACAACCTGCAGCAGGATCCCAAGGTGAGTTAACGGGTCTTATGATGATAAAAGCATATTTAATAGATCAAGGATTAGAAGAAAAAGATGAAATAATTATTCCTGACTCAGCCCATGGAACAAATCCTGCAAGTACTACTATGACAGGTTTCAAAGCAATAGAAATAAAATCAAACAAAGACGGTACCATAGATTTGAAAGAACTAAAAGAAAAAATTAATGACAAGACAGCAGGGCTCATGTTAACAAACCCAAATACACTAGGGATATTTGAAAAAGATATAAGTAAAATCAGTCAAATGATACATGATGTCGGTGGACTAGTATACTATGACGGTGCAAATATGAATGCAAATATGGGCATAGCCAGACCAAAAGAAATGGGATTTGATATAGTACATATTAACACACATAAAACACTGTCTACACCTCATGGTGGAGGGGGTCCAGGTGCAGGGCCTGTAGGTGTTGTGGAAAACCTAAAAGAATACTTGCCTATTCCACAGGTAAGAAAGCAAAAAAATGATTACCATTTTGATTATGATATACCTAAAACCATAGGAAAAGTAAAAAGTTATTATGGCAATTTTTTAGTATTAGTCAGGGCCTATGTATATATGTTGACTATGGGCGCAAGTGGACTAAAGGAAGCATCACAAATGGCTGTTTTAAATGCCAATTACATGAAAGAATCTCTAAAAGAAGAATACAATTTAGCATATGAAGGGGTTTGTAAGCATGAGTTTGTCCTTAGTGGATTAAAAAATCCTCCAGATGAGATTCATACACTTGATGTGGCCAAAAGACTTATAGACTATGGATATCATCCACCAACGATTTACTTCCCACTAATAGTAGAGGAAGCGCTAATGATAGAACCAAATGACACAGAGGGAAAAGCAGAAATCGATGGACTTATAGATGCATTTATAGCAATAGCAAAAGAAGCAAAGGAAAACCCAAGTCTTTTAAAAAATGCACCATCAAAAACACCAGTAAAACGGCTAGACGAGGTAACAGCAGCAAGAACGCCAATACTAAAAGAATAAAATAGAATATATAAAAATGCAAGACAACAGAGGCGGATACAAAAGCCTCTGTTGTGTTTTTTTATTTAAAAAATCATAAGATTTGATTGGCAAGCAATTTGATAATTGATTCAATTTTATTTTCAGGAATCATAGCAAAATGAAGCAAAGCAATATTATCTTGATTTTCATATGAAGAAAAATTTGCAACAGGATCAATCTCATTAATAGAGTACAATTTTAGAGAAGTCATTTTAATCCCTAGGTCTTTAGAAATATAAATAATATTCTCCATGGATAAATCAGTAAAAAATTCTAAAAGCAAATAAGTACCACTGGAATCACTTAGTATTTTAATACGTTTACCAAAATGCTTATGGATAGCATTTACAAGCAATGAATACTTTGTATAAAATAATTTTCGCATTTTTTTAATATGCTTTTGATAGAGGCCAAGACTAATATAATGCGATAAAGCCAGTTGCTCTGTTTTGGAAGCAGTTTGTGTATATTGATGCGCAAAATGGCGGTATTCTTTTAATAGCTTTGGAGGTAAAATCATATAACTTACTTTAAAACCTGGGAATAAAGTCGTCGAGAAAGAGCCTAGATAGACCACTCTGTTATGATGGTCAAGTCCTTGTAAAGCTGGTATAGGTTGCTCTTCGTACCTCAATTCACTATCGTAGTCATCCTCGATAATATAACCATTAGTATCATTGGCCCATGTTAACAAGTCAAAGCGATTATTGATAGGCATGACACCACCAAGAGGAAATTGATGAGAGGGACTGACATAGACCAAAGAACACTGACTGTTACGCAGTTCATTAACATTGACACCGTCTTTAGAAACCATAACAGGCTCTACTTTAAAATGACGTTCTAAAAAAATATGTCTAGCAGGAAAAAAACCAGGGTCTTCAAAAGCAATGCTACTATGTTCAATATTGTTAAGAAGAACGCACAAAATACCCATAATCTGTTGTGTACCTGCACTAATAACTATTTGGTCAGGATGACACTTTACACCTCTTGAACGATAAACATAAGTTGATAGTTCTTTTCTTAGTTGGACCTCTCCCTGAACAGATGCTTCAGAAAGCAATTCATCCGATTCGTACATGAGTACATTGTTGATGCATTTTTTCCATTTAATAAAATCAAAGATTGAATCATCCAAAATATATTTGTTGTTTTGGATAGGTGTTTCGCCAATATCATTTAATAATGATTCTTCAATAGCGACAGGCGATATCTGGTTAATAGCATGAGAAAAGTAACCTGATTGTGGTTTGCTATAAATATAACCCTCTACTAAAAGTTGAGAATATGCAGATTCGATAGTTGTTTTACTTAGATTAAGTGTTTGTGCCATTTCTCGTATGGAGGGCAACTTTTCATTAGAAGGAATACGACCTTCCAAAATCTCCTGCTTAAAATAGTTATATAGTTGAATATAAATGGGTAAATCAATATCTTTGTTGAAGGTAAAAGAATAAGAAACCATAACTGTCCCCTTAAAAAAATAGTATTTTGTCTCTTTTTGAATATACAATTGAATTATATAGTAAAGGCATAAAATAAGCAATGGAGGAAAAATAATGACTGAAGTTAACTCATCTCAAAAAACAAAAAGAATGGTTTTGACAGCTGTAATGACAGCACTAGTATTTATAGCAACATATGCAATCAGAATGCCAGTACCTTTTACACAAGGGTATATTCATATAGGGGATAGCATGATATTTATAGCAGTCGTTGTATTGGGCTGGAGATATGGAGCCTTTGCAGCAGGTGTTGGTTCTGCACTAGCAGACTTACTTGCAGGTTATCCACACTGGATTTTGCCAACGTTGATTATAAAAACAATAATGGCAATACTAATGGGGCTAGCAATAGATAATACAAAGAAAAGTAAAGGTGCAGTAGTCGCATTCGTAGGTATAGTAGCAGTTGCATGGGCGCTATTTAGTTACTATATGAAAAAAATAATTTTGACTACATCTATCGCTAATCCAAATTCACTAATTGGAGAAGTAGATGGCGCAGTTGATTTACCATCACTAGTTGCCATAGTAGATAAAGCACAAACCCAATTACAATATGTAATAATTATTATACCTGTAGCATTAGTAGCAATAGGGTACTATACCAGTAAAAGAGCAAAAGTAAGTATTCAAGCACCTCAAATTATTGGAATGACAGTAGCTGGTTTTTTTATGGTGTTAGGTTATTATACTGCGGCAGGCGTTATGTACGGTAGTTTTGTAATCGCAGCATTTAGTGTGCCATGGAACATCATACAATTTATAATGGGTTTTTTAGTCGCAGAATTGATATTAATTGCACTAAGAAAAGCAAAACTAGAAATATAAAAAACGAAATAAGAATAATAATTGACAAAAGCCCAGAGCGTAAACAAAAGCCCAGCCCTTCCGTTTAAGCTTAAACGGAAGGGCTGGGCTTTTGTTTACGCTCTGGGCTTTTGTTTACGGCATCTAAAAAAAACCGACCAAAATAACTAAAACAATCCTTTTAAAAAGACGACCTTAGAAATCCCAGCAAAATAATCATTCAAATCATATTTTTTGAGAGCTTGATTAATGCTAGATTCAACATGTTCAACACCAGTTAGGGCTTGTTCAATGTCTCTTTTATCTTTCGCTCCAAAAAAATCACCAAAGATTTCAATGTCCGAAATTCTAGCTTGATCGACATTAAAATTAAACTCTAGAATACCACCAGAATATTTTATAGCATTGTTGAAAGAATATGATTGTGAGTAGCCATAATTCCATTCATATTTTCCGTATTTTTCTTCAATCAATTGCTCTATTGCCCCAATATCTTCATTGGACAAATTAAAAAGTCTGCAATCATTATCTTCATTAGTAATAATGTATTTTAAAATGATATTTGCAAACTCGTAGATAGATATGTCACTAGTCAGATAATCAGAAATATTAGTAACACGACTAGTAACTGACTTTATGGATTTATCAATATATTTTAAAGAGCGTATAGTCAAGGCATCAGAAAGATTACCAATATCTGCATCAAAAAGCAAAGTGCCGTGACTTAAAATTTTATTTTTATAATGAAATTGGGCATTCCCAGAAAACTTTTTATCATCAATAGTCAAATCATTTCTACCTGAAAAAACTGCTGGAACTTTTATATGCTGATTAAGAACCTCCAAAATAGGCGCAGTAAATTCTTTTAGTAGTGTATTAATATCTAAGACAGTATGACCATCTTTAGATTTAATAAAACAAAAGTTAAGGTTGCCTTCATCATGAAAGACAGTACCACCACCCGATTGTCTTCGAACAACAGGAATATTATGTTCTTTTACAAAATCATAATTGATTTCTGAAAGGGTATTTTGGTTTTTACCAACAATAATACTTGGAGAATTGATATACAAGTAAAAAATATCATCATCAAAATTCTTAATAAAATATTCTTCTGCTGCAAGATTAAAATATGGATCTTTATGATTACTAAAATAACATAACATATAAATATTCCCCTATCTTTAGACTGTAAAAACATTTTATCACAATGCATAAAAAAAGTTAATGCAAAGAAAGTCAAAAGGGGAAATATTTAGTTATTAAACTCAGTTAGATTATCCCAATATCGTTTGGGCATGTATTGTTTTTGTAGTTTTGGGTTGATTCTTTCTTTGATAGCAACTGTTTTATGATAATCTTGCCAAAGACCACTAAAAAATAGTTCAGCATCTGTTTTGAGGTGATTAACATTTTGTGTAAAATCTCTAACAAACCATTTGCCTTGATGGGCAAAAAGAGCAATACCACGACGATTATCATGAATAATGATTTTTTCTGGAGAAAATCTATCAGAAAAATGAGGGCCTAAAAGCGCAATGATATCATTGTCAGGCTCAATTTTTGAGTACAAAAAATCACCCATATCAGAAAAACGGACAAGACCATAAAATCGATGGACTTCTAAAGAAACTTTTTTAGATTCTTTTTGAACACGAAGAACTAAAGGATCAGCATGTAATGAATCGATTTTAGATCCAATTTTAAAACCCAAAATTAAATAATCAAGAATTAATGATTCTTTATCTGGGCAAGAGGATAAGAAAAGATGAAAAATCGTCCGAAAACTCGTTTGAGATATTTTAAGTGGAATAGCATCATATACCTTTTTTGCATGAGACATGTCAGTAACAATATTCTGATTCTGAGCAACAAGATCACCCAAATATTGATTACTTCTATATATGCCATGGCATTTTGATTGATAATAATGGGCATATATACAAGATAATAGCCCCTCGAAAGTACCGTCATATAAGTAATGTAACATATCTATACCCTTTCCATTTTTGAATTTCTAAAACATAGCAATTTGAGACTGTGTTTCCTTTGGATGCAAAACATTTTTTATACCATCTGGGGTTAGAATACCATCTCCATAGTATCTGCCTTTGCAAGTAATAAAATATTTTGCCCGTTTTAAAACAATTCCCATTTTTTTTAAGTTGTCATAGGATAATGCGTTATGTTTTCGTGCACGCAAAATCTTATAGGCAGATTGTACACCAATTCCAGGGATACGGAGAAGTTCCTCAAAACTAACACGATTAATTTCCATAGGAAATAATTCATAATTTCTAAGAGCCCAAGCAAATTTGGGATCAAAGTCTAAGTCCAAAAAAGGATTCGATAAATCAATAAGTTCATCGGCTTCAAATTGGTAAAAGCGAAGCAACCAATCTGCTTGATAAAGGCGATTTTCTCTTTTGAGTTGTGGCGGAGATGATAAAGCAGGTAAGTTTGTATCAGAAACAACAGGAATATATGCAGAAAAATACACACGCTTCATTGAAAATGATTGGTACAAAAAGTCGGTCGTTTTTAAAATTTGAAAGTCATTTTCAGTTGAAGCGCCTATCATCATCTGAGTAGTCATACCTGCACTAACAAAGCGATCTGGTTTAGATTTAAATTTTTGAAGCGATTTATTTTCAACAATTTTATTTTTAATATTGTCCATGGGTTGAATAATTGCAGGCAGCGTTTTTTGAGGAGCAAGTAGAGAAAGGCTCTCTTTACTAGGAACTTCCATATTTACACTAGCTCTATCTGTTAAAAAACCAATTTGTGAAATGATTTCAGGTGAAGTGCCAGGTAAAATTTTCGCGTGAATATAACCGTTAAAACCATATTCATTTCGTAAAATATGCAAAGCCTTTGCCATTTTTTCCATAGTAAAATCTGGGTTTTTTTCAACACCAGAACTAAGGAAGAGGCCTTCTATATAATTTCTTCTATAAAACTCCATAGTTATATCAGCGATTTCTCTGGGCTCAAAGCTTTCTCTTTGAACATCAGAGCTGGACTTGTTGACACAGTAAAGGCAATTGTAACTACATTTATTAGTCATCAAAATCTTTAGTAAAGAAATGCAACGACCATCACCTGACCATGAATGACAAATGCCAAAATCTCTAGCAGAACCCATTTTCCCCTTACCTTTTCGTTCTACGCCACTAGAAGAACAAGACACATCATATTTTGCTGCATTAGCTAATACTTTCAGTTTATCATAAGAATCTTTCATAAAATCACCTTCCACCCCAAAAAAGAACGTTTGTTCACATTGTATCACATACCACAAAAGCCGTCAAACGTATGTTCTTTTTATCTCGACTATATGATTAATTATGATATAATGAGAGCAAAGGAGCTGAAAAAATGAATAACGAGTTTTATGAAATTATTAAGAATGAAAAAAACATTGTATTTTTTGGTGGGGCAGGGGTATCAACAGAGAGCAATATTCCTGATTTTAGAAGCGAAGAAGGCCTGTATCAAGCCAAAAAAAAATATAAAAGATCACCAGAAGAAATGCTAAGTGCGTCGTTTTTGCATGAAAAACCTGATCTTTTTTTTGATTATTATATAAATAATCTTATTCATAAAGACGCAAAGCCAAATGCCTGTCATCACGCTCTAGCAAAGCTAGAAAAAGCAGGGAAACTAAATGCAATAATTACTCAAAACATTGATAACTTGCACCAATTAGCAGGGTCAAAAGAAGTCTATGAGCTACATGGCACGGCATACGAAAATTATTGTATAAATTGTGGCGAAAACTACAATGTAGACTATATTTTAAATTCAAAAGGGAAAATGCCAACGTGCAGTAAATGTGGCAACCTGGTTAGACCACAAGTAACATTGTACGAAGAAGCCCTAGACCATACAACAGTGAACAAATCAATAGAAGCAATCAGTAAAGCAGATGTCATGATAGTTGGGGGAACCTCTCTGGTAGTTTATCCGGCAGCAGGACTTATAGAATATTTTAGAGGAAAGTATTTAATACTTGTAAACAAGACGGCAACTAGCTATGATAAAAAAGCAGATATAATCATTCGTGATGCAATAGGAGAAGTTTTCAAACCAATTCTTGATATGAAGTTTTAATATCAGAGTAAAGATATTTTGAGTATTTGAAAAGTAAGTGAAAGTTTATAAAAATGAGTAGCATATTATTAAACCCCATAGTCACTTTTTGACTATGGGGTTATTCTCGAGATTAATTATATTATGTAAAAATGAATTTTTCTATTTCTCCACTGTATTAAAAAGTGTTCCAATACCATCAATAGTACTTTCGATTTTGTCACCAGGCTCTAAAAATTTTGGAGGATCAAAGCCCAGGCCTACACCAGCTGGTGTACCCGTTAATATTATATCTCCAGGATGAAGTTCAAGACCATTTGACAAATCACTAATGATTGATGGAATATCAAATAAAAGATGCTTGGTATTAGAATCTTGTCTAACTTCATCGTTAATTTTACATTTGATATCTAGTTCAATAGGAAAAGGTAATGATTTTTTTTCTACAATCCAAGGACCCATAGGACAATGTGTATCTAAACTTTTTCCTTTAATCCAGTTTACATGTCTTCTTTGCAAATCTCTCGCAGAAATATCATTACCAATAGAATACCCAAAGATATACTCCTCGACATCCTCTTTTGGGATATTGATACCATGCTTACCAATAATGACTGCAAGCTCAACTTCGTAGTCGATCATAGAAGTTACATGAGGATGCCTTAATATGACATCTTGATGACCCGTACAAGGACTAGCTACCTTTGAAAAATAGATAGGATACTCAGGCAGTTCACCACTACCCGTATAGCCTTTAACTTCTTTAACATGTTCAGAATAATTTTTACCTAAGCAAAACACATTTCTTTTTGGAAAAGGAATAGGTGCAATAAGCTGAATATCATCTAAAGAGATAGCAGATACAAGATTGCGTTCGAGTGCTTTTTTGATATTATCTTCAATACGCACAGAATACTCGCTAATAAAAGTATTCATATCAAGGGGTCTATTGGATTCGAAAATTGTGTCAACTGGATATACGTTGTTATTCTCTCTATCAACATAAACCAAAATTTCATTGTCCTTGTAAATACAAGTTGCAAAAACCATAATAATACCTTCTTTCTAAAAAAAATCTACATTCGATATAAAGAAACATATCATCAAATGCAATAACTATTACCACAGTAATAATATACCATGAAAAAATAAAAGGATAAAGAAATGATGATAAATGTTGAATTCTTAAGTAATTTAGAAAAGCCATCTGAAATATTTGAAAATAATAAAAATTACATAGTGCGAGCGAAAATTTGATATTTATGATTCTCTATACATAAAATCCTATAAACCTTATTAAGCCTAAAGGTTGGTTATACTATGAAAAACTGATATAATTAATTAAGTCCAATATTACATTTTTATTACGACCATGGAAAAACCTATAAAATGAACAGTATTTTTGATAAAATATAGGTGAAATACAATATTTAAATTAATTACAAAATTCAGAATAATCGACTTTTGTCGATATTTTGCGCGTTATTTGAAAATAATTATGGCTAAGGAATTGATATAATGGGAAAACTAAAACGTATTGGTGATATGCTCCTTGAAAGTGGCAAAATAACAGAAGCACAATTAATGGATGCATTAAAAAAACAAAAGGCTACAGGGAGAAAAGTAGGAGAAGTATTACTTGAAGAATTCTATGTAACTGAGCAAGAAATCATAGAAGTCCTTAAAGTGCAACTAGACATTCCTATTGTTGATTTAGAAAATGTAAAGATTGATACAACATTATTAAATCTAGTTGATGAAAAAATGGCAAGGAAATATATTGTTTTCCCAATATTTAAGCAAAATAATACGCTTTATTTGGCAGTAAATGATCCATTAAATACATCGGTTATAGATGAGGTGCGCGTTGCCACCAATATGGACGTAAAACTATTCCTAAGTACAAAAGAAAAAATCCAAACAACTATAGATAAGCACTATTCAAAACATAGAACACAAGTTGCCTACAATGATTTTAGTAAAGGCAAAAAAGAAAAAGAAATTAATGAAATCAATGAAGAAGAAATCTTACAAGAAGAGGGTGTTGAAGAGTCTCCAGTTGTAAGATTGTTTGAAGAGATATTAAAGCAAGCAGTAAAAGCTGGAGCAAGTGATATACACATTGAGCCATACGAAAAAGACGTACGCGTTCTTTTACGTGTAGATGGCGAGTTATACGAAATATTAAACATTGAAAAAGATATTCATTCATCAATGGTAGCCAGAGTGAAGATTATTTCAATGTTAAACATAGCAGAAAAAAGAAAGCCACAAGATGGTAGTGCAGAAAGATTAATAGATAATCGTGTCATAGATTTGAGAATCTCTACATTGCCAACGGTACACGGAGAAGCAATAGCTATCCGTTTATTAGATCGCTCAAACTTTTTACTACCAACCAGTGAGTTAGGTATGAGTGATAGCGGTTTTGAAAAATTTACATCAATAGTTCAAAACCCACATGGTGTGATTTTAGTCACAGGACCAACAGGTTCGGGAAAATCAACAACACTTTATTCAATATTAAGTGAGATAAGGGATAGAAATCAAAAGATAATAACAGTAGAAGATCCAGTAGAATATGAACTTTATGGGATTAACCAAGTACAAGTAAATCCACAGGCAGATTTAAACTTTGCTAGCTCCTTGAGATCAATACTAAGGCAAGACCCAGATATCATCATGATTGGTGAAATCAGAGACTCTGAAACAGCAGAGATTGCCATCAGAGCAGCCATTACAGGGCATTTGGTATTTAGTACATTACATACTAATGATACAGTATCATCAGTAATCAGATTAATAGACATGGGCATTGAACCATATCTAATATCATCCTCGGTAGTAGGAATCGTATCACAAAGACTTGTAAGAAGAATATGTCCAAGTTGCCGTGTTTCATATGAGGCAACGGATAATGAAAAAAACTTTCTAGAGATTGATACAAATGTAAAACTATATAAAGGCGAGGGCTGTAAAGCATGTAAAGGAAAAGGATACAAAGGACGAATAGCCGTACATGAAATATTGGAAATTGATGATGAGATGAGAAGTATAATAAGAGTAAATGGAGATCCAGCTAGCATAAAGCAAATGGCCATAGAAAAAGGCATGATGACCTTAAGAGAAAGTTGTAAAGAATTGGTTTTAAAAGGAACAACAACATTTGATGAGCTACTAAGAGTAGCCTATTCAATCGAATAAATTGGAGATCAAGATGATAGATAAAATAATAATCAAAGCAATAGACGAAAAAGCGTCGGATATACATTTAACAGTTGGCAGTTCTCCCGTCATCAGAGTTAATGGCGAGTTAGTAGAACTAGGTAGCGAGAAAATGACTGCAGGTATATCAGAAAAAATTGTAGAAGATTTGTTATCAGAAGAACAAATGAAGCACCTGCATGAAAATGGTGAGATTGATTTTTCATTTACATATAAACAAATCGCAAGATTAAGAGCAAATATTTTCATACAAAAGAGTCAATATGCAATTGCATTAAGACTTATACCATCAGATATTCCATCAATTGAGACCTTAGAACTACCAGAAGTCATTAAAAACTTAGCAAACAAAAAAAGTGGTTTGGTCCTAGTTACAGGACCGACAGGTAGTGGAAAGTCTACTACACTTGCAGCTATAATTGATTTTATAAACTCAAATAAAAGATGTCATATATTGACACTAGAAGACCCAATTGAGTATTTGCATCCACACAAAAAAAGTATAATCAATCAAAGAGAAATAGGTCACGATACAAACAGTTATGCAAATGCATTAAGAGCAGCAATGAGGCAAGACCCAGACGTTATACTCATTGGTGAGTTGCGTGATTTAGATACCATAGCAACAGCAATAACAGCAGCAGAAACAGGGCATTTAGTCTTAGCTACACTACATACGACAGGTGCCATTGATAGTGTTAATAGAATAATCGATGTGTTCCCGGCAGGACAACAGCAACAAATCAGACTACAATTATCAGCAGTATTAAGAGGGGTTGTCAGTCAACAGTTAATCCCTAATATAAAAGACAATAAAAGAGAGCTAGCACTTGAAATTATGATTAGAACAATCGGTGTAGGCAATTTAATAAGAGAAGGAAAAACACCACAAATAGTAACATCAATAGAAACAGGTGCAAAATTAGGAATGATAACCATGGAAAAATCTCTAAATCAGTTAGTAGACGCAGGAAAAATTTCAAAAGATACTTTGAAAGAATACATAGCAGAAGCATACTAGATAAGGAAAAGTGGTGACACAATGCCAATATATAGATATACAGCCATAAATAGACATGGAGACAGAAAAAAAGGAAAGCATGAAGCAGCTAATGAAGAAAGTGTAAAAGAATACATCCAATCATTAGGCTACCATCCTTTGACTGTAAAACGGTTTATTGGTGACACGCAGATATCTTTAAAACAAAAGATAGGAACAAAAGATTTGGCATTATTTTGCAGACAATTTTATGTCATGCTTGATGCAGGGGTTCCAATTATAAGGTGCATCAGGATTTTGAGAACACAAATGGCAAACAAAAGATTAAAAGAACTATTAGATCAAATATACCAAGAATTACAAAAAGGGCGAGAGTTATCGTCTATCATTGGAGACCATACAAAAGACTTTCCAGATATGTTAGTTCAGATGGTAAAAGTAGGAGAGGCAAGTGGCGCATTAGATAAAATAATGGAAAGAATGGCCATACATTTTGAAAGAGAGTTTACCTTAAGTAATAAAATCAAAAATGTCATGCGCTACCCTTTGTTTTTAATTGGGGTTACAGGAGCAATGCTCATTGTTATTTTTACATTTGTCATGCCAACATTTATTAATATTTATGACAATCTTAATGTAGAGCTACCAGCTATAACACGATTTATGTTAAATATGAGTGGGGTTTTCAGTCAGAACTGGTACTTTATATTAGCGGCTATATTATTGGGTATACTTATATTTAGAAGATATATTATAAATGGCAAGAATAGCCTTTGGGACAGATTTTTACTAAAAGTCCCGGTTTTAAATCATGCAATCAAGAGTGTAGCATCAGCTAGACTCTCAAGAACAATGGCAATACTCTTTGCAAGTGGCGTATCCCTTACAGAGATTTTAGATATAACAAAAAGGCTGGTCAATAACCGCATCGTTGAGCGAGGATTAGAACATGCCAAGTATGAAACACAAAAGGGAACATCCTTATCAAGAGCTGTTGCACAAATCGGTTTCTTTGACCCAATGATTATCTCAATGATGACCATAGGAGAAGAAACTGGCGCTATGGATACCGTACTTCATAAAGCTGCCAACTTTTTTGATGAAGAGTCAGAGTACAGTATCCAAAAGCTAGTATCGATGATAGAGCCAATGATGATTATCCTAATAGCGGTAGTCGTAGGTTTTATTGTCATATCAGTAGCATTACCGATGTTTAGCATGATGGGAAATATTTAAGAATCACAAAGGAGGAACAATCATGTTCAAAGTGATGAGTAAAAAAACAAATAACAAAAAAGGTTTTACATTAGTAGAGCTTATTATCGTAATCGCGATAATTGGTATCTTAGCAGGAATGGCAGTGCCGAGATTAGCAAGTTTTAATGATAGAGCAGAAACAGCAGCAGATGAGGCAAATGCAAGAACTATAGCAAGTATTATTGCTATACTTGATGCAGATGACGCAACTACAATAGCAGAAACTTCTGGCAATGACCGTACAACAACTAGTATTTCAGCAATTAATGCTATGTTACCAGGAGGAAAAGGAGTAGCTACATCTAGTGGTAATGAATTCTTTTATTCGTTAAATGATAGTATTGGAATATCAATTTATGATGGTAATACTACAACGCAACTATATCCATAGAAATATGAGAACCCATGTATAACATCATAATATACAGCATAATATTCTTGCTAGGTATATCTGTTGGCTCTTTTGCTAACGTATGCATTTATCGCATACCACAAAAGCAGTCCATTATATCACCACCATCACATTGTCCAACATGTGGGGTGACAATCAAAAAGTATGACTTAATACCTGTATTAAGTTATATGATACTAAAAGGCAAGTGTAGAAACTGTGGGGAAAGATTTTCCCCACAGTATGCAATAATTGAGGCCATCTTTGGCTTAGTATTTATGTTAGTCTATTGGCAGCACGGCTATACAATCATGTTTTTAATTTATGCATTACTAGCTAGCCTAGTAATGGTTATCGCCGTTATAGACATCAAAACAATGGAAGTACCAGACGAACTAATAATATTTGGATTGATTGTAGGAGTACCCATCGCTTCTTATCAGATCATCATCCAAAATAATACAATAATATCGCACATACTAGGCTTCGTGGTTGGAGGAGGTCTATTTCTACTGATTGCAGTAATAACAAATGCAATGGGTGGGGGAGATATAAAGCTAATGGCAGTAATCGGTTTATGGGTAGGCTTACCCAAAGTTTTATTGATTACCTTGTTATCATTTGTTGTAGGGGCAGTGATATCAATATTTTTGCTTGTGTTCAAAATAAAAGGGAGAAAAGATTTTATTCCTTTTGTGCCATTTATAATGATTGCAAGTTTATTAACAATCATTTTTGGAAATGAAATAATAGCTTATTATATTCAAAGGTTTTTTGTATAGAGAAAAAGTGCTGCCCTAAGGGCAGTCAATTTGGAGGATACTAATGTTAGGAAACTACAATACAGTAGCACTAGATATTGATGAGTCAGTCATCGCCATAGCAGAAGGAAAAATGAAAAAAGACAGTATTGAAGTGGTAAATATTTTAAGTATCGATACTCCAAAAGGGCTAGTGAAAGATGGTGAAATCGTTAATTTAGACGAGCTAGCACGATTAATTAAGGAATTGTTAAATGCTAATAAAATACGAGGAGTTAATGTCAACGTAGCATTAAAATACAGTAAGATGATCATGAAAGAAGTATATATACCTGAAGTTAACCAAAAGGACTTCGATGATATACTAAAATTAGTATTGTACGAAGAGTTAGCAATTAACGTAGATGATTTTGAAATACAGTATAAAATAATGGCAAAAAAAGTCATTGAAGAAAAAATTCAATACAGAGTAAAAGTATTTATATTACCTAAAATAATTCCAGAGCAGTATTTTAAACTAGTCAAAAAAATAGGACTAAGACCTAAAATTATGAACTTACATACCAATAATGTAGTGAGCCTGTTCAATGGAAAATACCAAATAAATCAAGAAGCAATAGACGCACATAAAACGTATTGTTTAGTTGATCTAGGGAAAAAAGCATTAAATCTTATGATGGTACAAAAAGGTGAAGTGAAATATCATAGAAATATCTTGTATAATGAAAACGAACTTGATTTAGAAATCGCAAAAGAACTAGGCATATACCTTGACGATGCAGAAAAAATCAGAATGGAATATCTAAAACATAAAAGAGAGAATACAGAATTAGACGAAAATACACAGGGTATAATGGACCAACTAGATTATATTATTGGAAGTTATTCAGGAACCATTGCAAAAGAGATAAACGATGCTATAAATGTATTTATAAGAACAAACATGGAAAACCCAGTAGATAAAGTATATTGTTACGGGATAAATGACGATATAGATAAAATAAGAAGTACAATTGAAGAGTTAACTGGGTTACAATGTCAAACAATAATAGAAGTAGATGGTCTAAAGATAAAAAGCGAAGAAGCAGTACGAAAATATATTAGTGTGATTGCAGCGATAGGGGCAAGGTAAAAACATGAGTAAAAAAAATCGTGTTAACTTTTTTGGTAAATACAATTCAACAATAGAAAGATTAAGTGATTTAAGGCTATATATGGTTTTTATAACTGTAGTAGTCCTTAGTGCTATGCTTATAATTAACTTATATAATATTAAGTTGATAACGGCGAAAAACAATGAGATATCAGCAACAGCAAATCAGATTGCAAGTAAAGAAAGAGTAGATAATATAAAGAGATACAGAGATTTAATAGATGGAACAGCATTGTTAAACGACTATTATTACGAAATAGAAAAAATTGATCAAGAAATCAAAAAAGGTGAAATAATAGATGACACCTTTTTTAATAATATAAATGAAGCGATACCATATGGCGTTAAGTTTGAGAGTATTGATGCATCATATGATGAAATAAGCATTAATGGTAGTGCTGATGAAATAACTGAAATTGCAGTTTTTCAAAACAACTTAGAACAAATCAAACAAGTAGAGTCAGTTCATGTTCAAAGTATTGATAAAGAAGAAGGACATGCAACTTTCGCACTAACATGTAAACTTAAGGAGGTTAACTAATGAACCTTCGAGAAAAGTGGCGCGAATATAAAAAACAAGATTCAAAATCATTCATCAAAATAGTATTTTTAGTGTATCTTATGTGTATGATAGCATTATGTGTATTTTTCTATCAAAATATGTGGGCACCGAAAAGAGTTGCATTGCAATCTATAGAAGAGCAAATCCGAATATTTGAGCGGCAAAATAGCTTAGAAACAGCAAAAATTAGTGAGATTAAAAAGCTGGATGATAATTATAATTTGCTTAGAGAACAAGTAAACACTGTAACATCAAAGTATTATCCAGAACTAATACAAAAGAAAATTACAATCGAATTATTTAGTCTTAGCAATAAATCAGACATATATATTAGTTCAGTTTCGTTCTCAGAAGCTGCACTTGAAGAGATTGCATTTGTGCGTGATAAGGAAGCACAAGATGAAGTAAATCAGCTAGATATTATGGTAGAAGAACTTGATAGATATAGAGAAGGACAAACTGATACAACAAAAGATCTTTTGGAAAATATCAATTCATCAGAGAGCAAGCAAGAAGAAACACAAAACAATAACGAAGTGGGTATAGTGATTAATACAATGGAAATTGATGTATCATTTGAAGGAAAGTATGAATCATTTACTGCATTTCTAAAAGAACTTGAAATACTTGATAGAGCAATAATGATAAACAATGTGAGCCTTTCTGAACATGGGGAGTATTATGGTTGGGTAGATGGTGATATTGAGTTAAGCTATTTCTCACTACCAAAACTAGAAATGGACAAAACAGAAAGAGATAAGCATTATGAAATGTGGGAGTACGACTACCCATCAGGCAGAACAAATCCTTTTAGATAGAAAGGAAAAAAGTACTATGAGTGTAAAAAGAAATATTACAAAAAATAATAAGGGTATGACATTAGTAGAAATCGTTGTAACCATAGCATTTCTAGGTATTGTAATGATACCAGTTATCAGTCAACTAGGAACAATCAATACAATTAACATAGGTTCTAGCGAAAAACTTGAGTCATACAATCTGTGTCAATCCTATCTTGAACAATTAATTTCAGCAGATGAAGTAACAATAGACTTATTACAAGATCAAGAACAATATAAAAGCTATTATGTAATGATAAAGATAGAAGAAGCGCAGGATCCAAATGGAACTGCGTATTATTATTATAGAGATCCATATGGACTTTTTTCTAATGTAAAAATATATGTAGATACAACGATAGGCACAAGTACTGAAAGTTCGTACGAAAGATTCATAGTAATCAAATACAATGATGACACGCAAAATTTCAACATTGAAAGTGAAAGCAGTATTGGCCAAATTAACGGTGTATATTCTAGTGAAAATATTGACCATATAGACATAACATATAGTACTGACTGGCCATTATATAGAATAACTGTAGTTGTAGATAATGACGATGATTTTACAGATGCAACGACTCAACTAGTATGCCTACACTATATTGATTAGGAGGTTGCAATGGATAATATATTGATAAAACTAAGAAATCAAAAGGGAGCAGCATTTGCAATAGCAATCATTTTTGTAGCCATGTTGTTTTCTTTATCGGCGATACTCTTATCACTTTCTATAAATAACAATGAACTTAAAACAGCAAATAGAGGAAAGATAGAAAGATATTATGAAAGCAAATCTGGTGTAGAGACAGCTTTTGCAGTAGTAAATGAACAAATGTATGAGAAAATTGTAATAGCAAGAACAGATGTAGAAGATTTAACAACAGCATATATTGATAGCCTAGGAAGTATTACAGAAAGTGCAATAGATATAAACAAAATTAGGCAATATTATTTTATTGAAGAAATGAGAAGTGAAATATATAGTGGTGCTAACTATTACATTGAACAGGAAATAGGGTCAATTATTAATGTGCCCAGCAATCCAGAGCAATGCACAATAGATATAGACCCAGGTGAGAGACAGTTATTTTCTGCAATGCCGACTATCGCATCATATACTGGTGGGTTTCATGATGTTTCAGCTACAAATAATGAAGAATATATTATAGTATTTGAAGTAAAAGATATAAAGAATCAAGGAAGTATTAAAGCCGAAATAAGTATAAAAATCCCTTTATACTATGATTTTAAAGAAACAATTGATATTAATAAAAAATTTACAAAATTAACATATTTATCATCAACATATTAGAAAAGAAGTGATTATAATGAAAAACAAAAATGGATTCACCCTTGTAGAGTTAATAATAGCAATAGGACTTATGGCAATTATAGCAACTGTTGTCATAAATTTTGGTGCAACAGAACAAACTATTCAGAGAAAAGCTAGCGATACAATAGCGGTCCAAAGAGATTCTGAGAAGATAATGAATCTAATGATAGAGACAATTCAAAAGTCGCCAAGTTACAATAGTGCAAATACATCCTTAGTTTATGATAATTATAAACCCTTTACATATATAATAATTGATGGGGAAAACAACGTGCAGTATTATAAATTTGAACATGTTGGAACAGAAGTGTATTATGGAATAAAACCTGTATCAAGCATAGAGGAATCGCACTTGTTTGCGAAAAATATAGAAACAGTTGAAGCCAAATTAATATCAATAGATGGTGTGGACGTAGGAGTAGCATTAAGAGTCACATCAAATTTAGATGAAGAAACTCAAGTTTTAGAAAACATTGGATATTTTAAGCAACAAAAGGGATTGTTTTCTGCAATATCTGAGCCACCTGTAGTTTTTGTTACAGCAACTGCAGTGACAATAGTCGAAACACCAACTTTTGGAGGAGAAGGCGGAGAAACAGTAGGTGAGCTTTTTGATACAATGGGCGTAGAATATTCTACCGATGGATGGACATACGAAGAAAATACATATTTATCTAATGACGGTGGTAAAAGAGAGGTTTTTATGTTCCCTCTTGATATATATAATGACAATGGAACATTGTTAGACTACAAGATTGAAACGACAGTTTCATTTACTGACCCGAAAAAAACAAATAAGTGGGGAATAATATTTGAAAGCTATCCGCTAAAAAACAATGGCACAGTTGATGATAAAAATTTAGATGGATATGTAATGGAAATACTGTATAGCAAAAATAGTTCGAAATGCAAAATAAGACTTAGTAAAATGTTTAAAAAAGCTAATCAATTCACAAAGGTCGAAGAAGTAGAAATTACTGGACCTAACAAAGAGTATTGGGAAGCAGCGCACAATTATACTATTGAAGTAAGATATGATAGCGAAGGAGAAAAAGAAGTAAAATTATTTTTTGACGGAACAGAATATATTTCTGAAATCATAAAAGTCGAAGCAACAGATGAAGATGCATATGCAGGATTTTCAGCTGTTAACCCTGATATTAATATTTATTCGTATAACGTTTCACCACTATAAAGGAGGACATAAAAAATGAACATACTAATAACAAACGACGACGGCATATTTGCAAGAGGAATAAAAGCCTTAGTTGAAGCATTGAAAGAATACGGAGATATATACGTAGCTGCACCAGATAGTCAAAAAAGTGCGTGTGGACACGGTATAACTGTACAAGATCCAGTATTAGTAAAAGAAAAGAAATTTGAAGGCGCAAAAAAAGCCTGGGCAGTATCAGGTACACCAGCTGACTGTGTCAAATTAGCAGAAAGTATGCTAGTACCAGAAAAAATCGACTTAGTCGTGTCTGGGATAAATAGAGGAGGCAACTTAGGGACAGATGTATTGTACTCAGGAACAGTCTCTGGAGCAGTAGAGGGCTTATTACTTGGGATACCTTCAGTAGCGGTATCACTAGACTCACACACATCAAAAGATTTCGAAGCATCAAAACAAATAACAAAACAAGTATTCAAATACATAATAGAAAATAAAATGGATACAGATACATTGCTTAATGTAAATATACCTAACTTACCAATGGAAGAAATAAAAGGCGTACGTATTACAAAACTAGGCAGAAGAGAGTACTCAGACAACTTTCAAATGAGAGAAGACCCAAGAGGCAGAAATTATTACTGGTATGCAGGAGAACCATGCATAGACAACAGCGGAGACGAAACAATAGACGTATCAGCAATAGCCCTAGGATACGTATCCATCACACCAATACACTACGACCTAACCAACTTCAAAATACTAGACGACATAAGAAATTGGAAAATCCAAATATAACCAAAAACAATCAGACCACAAACACAAACAAAAGGGACGGTTCTTTTTGTTTGCAAAAAAGCTAGGAGACAACAATGGATCAAAAAGCAAAGCAAATACTCAAAGAAAACAATATATCTTACACAGATATTCAATCAATAGGACACCATGAGCTAGGACGAAACCATGTATATTTAATAAAAGATAACAATGAAGAAAAAGTATTAAAAATATATGGAAGACCTGTAAAATTTGCTTGCGAAGAAAGAGGACTGCGATTATTAAAAGATATTCAATATGTTCCCAAAATATACAAAAGCGGCGAGCAAGATAGCAACTGGATACTAATGGAAGCCTTTCAAGGAGAACTGTTAGAGTCTGTTTGGTATTCTTTAAGCAATGAAAACAGACAAAAGCTAATGGAAAAAATTGGGGAGCTATTAGGAAAAATTCATGATTGCAAGACGTATGATTCATTTGGTTTGTGGCAAGACTTAGCTGATGTGAAAATTAAAAAAGATTATTTAACCCATAGAAAAACCAACGATTCGAATATTATAAAAAAATTAAGAGATCAAAATTTACCAGAGATCAAATTATTTGAAAAAGCATATGAAGCGTTAACAAAAATATATGATGAGTTAGATGAATCTATAAAAAGTGTCCTTTGTCATAGAGATTTTTCCTATCGAAACATTATAGTAAAAAAAGAAAAAGGGCAGTATATATTAAGTGGACTAATAGATTATGAGCATTGCCAGCCTGATGATGGCTCAATAGATTTCAACACAATGTATCAATATCATATGTTAGACAAAAAAGAAGATGAGCAGGCCTTTTATAAAGGTTACGAAAAATATAAAAAAAGACCCATTGATTTTGAAGCAAGAAAAAGATATTATATGATTAATCTAGGGATACACAGTTGTAGCTGGAGCTATGGCATAGCCCAAGACTTATATGAAAGCGGTATAAAAATATTAAAAGAGTATTTGAAATAGGAGAGAAAAAATGAGATTAATAAAAGAAGATGCAATATTATTGGCAGTAGATTTTCAAGAAAAACTAATGCCAGCAATAAAAAATAATGAAGAGATTGCAAAGACAATCGCAAAATTAGCAAAAGGGTGTCAAGTATTAGATGTACCAATACTAGTCACACAGCAGTATACAAAAGGTTTAGGAGACACAATTCCTGAGCTAAAAGAAGAAATAAATGAGTTTAACTATATAGAAAAGTCAACATTTAGCTGCTGTGGTGGCAGTGATTTTATGGATGTTTTAAAAGCAACAGGTAAAAAGACAGTCATATTAACAGGCGTAGAGTCACATATATGCGTTCAGCAAACATGTCTAGATTTATTAGAAAATGGGTACAAAGTATTTTTAGTATATGATGCAATAGGTTCAAGAAAAAACCAAGACCTAAAATACGCAGGAAGAAGAATGTGCGACGCAGGTGCCATAGGAACAACATACGAGTCAGTACTATTCGAACTAACAGGCGGTGCAACAAACCCAGCTTTCAGAGAAATATCAAAGATAGTAAAATAGATATTTTTAAGGGTCGGGTACCATGCTGCTTTTTTTAAAAAAGTAGCATGGTACCCGACCCTTTGTTTATCAAGCACTTTTAAAAATATTCATTAATATAATTATCCATCTTAACAAAAACTTGCCGTGCTAAGTCCATCTTATGAGAACTATGCACATCTATTAATCGCCTCTCAACAGCTTCGGCAAAAGAAATACCATGAAAAAACAATTGAGACAAAACACCAATATCTATTGAAAAATCAGGTGCGCAATCAGTTCGCCTATTAACGATGCATCTTTTGTTATTAAAATGAAATTCAAAAACCCCGTTATTGTGGTCAATCATAGAATCTGTAACACGAATAGAAAAGCTACCTTCAGCATCAAAGCGTCTTTTAGAAAAGCCATCAACAACAGAAAGTAAGCGACCCGTCATAAAAGGGACAGACATAATTGCATTAGTTGGTTCAGGACTTATAGTATCTTTTAGCCATAACACAGACTGATTACTTGCAGATGCAGGAATCATAACTTTATCAAATGTTTCAGTCCTTGATAACTTTGCAATTTCAGCGTAAATAATGTGCTCATAATAAGTAGAAATATAGGCAATATCAACAATACGCATTTTGTTATTAGTAACAGTATACATAACATAGCCTACTGGTTGATTGTTCTCATAAAAAACAAAACATCGCCCTTTGTAACAAAACAAGTCAGACAAAATACTTCTCCAATTAAATTCAGATCGAACGATATAACCGTTTAGTTTGTGCGTAAAAGCCTTATAAATAATATATAAATCAACACAATTGTTAGCTTGCGTAATCTCTAATCGAGATATATTAGCATCACAATTGATAGCTTTCAGTGTGCTAGTTGGCAAAACAAACTTTTGCTGACTATAACATAGCTCTAGTCCATACTTTTTATAAAACAAAGTATCAAAAGGCATCAAAATAGCAACATGTTGATTTCTACGCAACATTTCCCTATAAGCAAAGTCCATCAACTGATTAATATATCCTTTATTACGATGAGTAGGATGGGTAATAACCCCTACAATATATGACGTATCAAAAGAGGTATTACCAATGGAAATCCTATAAGGGTTCAATTGCAACATAGCTATAAGTGTATTATCTAAAAACAAACCAACTGAATTCTCAGGAACCAAAAAATCAGAAAAATACCACGACAAAAAAGGCTCATCAGTCTCAAAATCAAAGGACCAAAGCCGTTTAGCATCTTCCATATCTAGTTTTGTCAGTAAACGAATATCAATCATACTAATCTCCACATAAATAGGATTTTGCCAAGCAAAATCACACAAAAACTATTCACTGTTCACTATTCATTCTTCACTTGATTCATGTTTGCATGAATCAAAGGTCATTTTTAAAAACAACAATATACTTCTCAACGTAATGCACTGGTTTATAAGAACCCTTAGCTTTTCTAAGACCCATAAGACCCATATCTTCTTCTCTATTAACATATTTATAGTGAGACGCAAAATGCCTGCAAAACTCATTGTTAATAGCTTGGTAAAGACCACGTATGCTTGGGTCAGCTTTTTCAATATGAACCACAAGACTTTTCTTGCTCAATTTAGCACCTAAGCTAAAAGCTTTAATAACACCATCTATTTTAATAACACCGCCAAAGAAGCCAATAGATTCATAATTTCTAAGGACCTCTTCCATGGCTTGCTCTTCCATTTCAATTAAATTCTTTTCGTGTTCTGTACTTTCTCGCAAGCTGTTGAAATATCTATTTAAAGAAATACATTCTTCAACCATATCTGGCCGAAGCTTTTCAAAAACATAAGTATTATTTTTCTTAAAAGCATTCAAGTGATTCTTTTTACTGTGAAACTTCTTGCCTCTAAGTTCAATCAAATCACTAGATAAATAAACATAATCATAGTTAGGTCGATCAGCAACAAAAGACAACTGCTCAGGAAAACATTCCTCAAAGATATCTACCATATTAAAAGGAACAATTCTCAAATTGAATTCATGGCCACTATCTTCAAAATATTTCTTAACATTTAATATAGTATCAGATAATGTTTTACAATCATATTCGCCAGTCAAAGTTAAAGGTGGCAAAAGAAAAGGATTGACATCATTAAATTCAAGACGGCTATCCCCAATAATACAAAGGTAATCATTAATAATTTCGTATCTAAAATTGTTAATATCTCTCCACATATAAAGACTAGTAAAAGAAAGACCTGATGCCTTATAGTCTCTAGAAAAAAGATATTTGTTAAATAAATCTTGCTTCTCTAAAGTAATTCTGTTTTCAAACATTTTAACACCCTATTCTTAAATAATATAAGAAAAGTATACCACAGAACATAATTATAAAACATATAACGGGAAAATAGATGAAATTGCAACTATGACAAATAAATGTCAGAATATTTATGAATTCATATCGTTCGATATAACCAATGAAATACAGGGACATATGACCTGTTTTAACAATCAAAACGACAAAATATGACCATTTTCAAAAATAAATTAACAGAAAAATCATTTTTATTTGACGATTGGTGATTTATGCCGTATAATAGCAGTTAATGGTAGGTTGATACATGGTATAGATATTAAAAGGAGTGTGTTAAATGCTAAACAAAGAGATTGCAGCAATTAAAAAAGGGATTGAAGAACTAATTGGCGAGTTAGTAACGCTAGAAACAAACAAGGGAAGAAAAAAGGTGGCTATAAGGGACGGCATTATAGAAAAGACATATCCAAATTTATTTACCGTAAGGATTAAAGATAAGTTTGAAAAGGAAAGAACTGTTTCCTATACGTATTCAGATGTATTGATTCACAATGTATTAATCTTACCTAATGAGACGCATGAAGCAGAAACAAGAATTTGTTAATATTGCAAAATGCATTCAAATAAAAATCAGCCCATGAGGAATCATGGGCTATTTTTTTTGTGTGATTTGAGTGTGGGAATCGTAAAAAGACAATGATTAATGGTAAATGATCAATGATAAATTAATGAAAGATTTTGTAACACAAAACCACACAAAAACGAAAACTGTAAAGTTTTTTGCACATCTTAAACAGTTAATTTTTAACATTATCATAAATTTCATTGGGTGTAGAATAATCTAACCCTGAATGCATTCTTATATCATTGTAATAATTCGTAATATAATCATTTATTACTTCTCTTGCTTGTTTCATAGTCATTTTTTTCAAACTACCTATTTCAGTTTTCATTGTATGCCAGAAAGATTCTATATATTGATTATCATTTGGCTTTCCTGGTCTAGACATACTGGAAATCAAATTGTTATGTTTAAGTATGATCTGAGTTTCTTTAGCAGTGTATTGCGAGCCTCTATCTGAATGAAAAATAATATCCTTTTTATTAGGATTATATATACTTGCTAATCGAATAGCATCATGTACAACTGTTTGTCTTTGGTGTGAAGAAATAGTGGTACTAAGTATTTTTCTAGATGCTACATCTAGAACGCTAGTCACATACAAAGTGCCTGTTGCTGTTTGAAAATACGATATATCTGAAGTCCATACATCATTATTGTTGAGTCTTTTTAAATCTTTTTTTAATAAAAGATTCTTTGTTAAAATTGTTTCTTCAGAAACTTGTTTTTTGTATTTTTTTCTGCGACCAGATTTTGCATAAAGGCCATGCTCTTTAAGAATGTTTGATATTTTCCATTCAGAAACAATAATACCTTTCTTATTCAAGTCTTTTTTTATACGAATACGACCATAATTTTTATTGTGTTTAAAGAAACAGGTAATTACTTCATTTCTAATACTCGCTTCATTAACTATCTGGCTTGATTTATTGTTGTATAATAACGCCCTCATAGAAATATTTAATACTTGGCATACTAACTTTCGAGGGTAGTTATTTAGTGATGTTACAGCAAATTTTATTCTTCTTCCTTTGGATTCAGAAAGTACGCCGCAGCTTTTTTTAATATTTCATTTTCCATTCTTGCTTCTTCAAGTTGTTTCTCTAATTGTTTAATTTTAGCATTCTCAGGTGTGGAGTTGCCTCTGCCTACAAAAGCTCCATCTCCTAGGGTTTGGTATTGACTAATCCATCGATGAATCATAACTTTGTTTAGGCCATATTGCTTTGCAATGGAAGCAACTCGAATTTTATCGTCAATTGCCATTTTACATATTTGTATTTTGAATTCCTTGGTGTATTTCCTCACTATTATCACACTCCTTATACAGATTATACTAAATTTTTATTAACTGTTTAAGGGTATGCAATTTATTATACAACTTTCAACTATTCATTATTCATTATTCACTATTCATTATTCATCAAACTAACCACTAACCAATAATCATTAACAATTGCTTTACCCATTGCCTTGCCCATTGGCGTCCCCGCAACGGTTCTAAGAATTGAACATGAATAAAATAACCACTAACAATTATCTTTATAATAATTCTCCTAATCTCTATGAAAATATGAAAAGATATTATATAATATCTTGTATGCAAAGTACGAAATAATTATTTAGAAAAGGGTTTAACGAATGATAAAGATAAAAGCAAGAGCTAAGATAAACCTTGCAATAAACGTATTGGGAAAAAGAAAAGACAATTACCATGAGTTAGAAATGGTTATGCAGACTATTGACTTATACGATGAAATCACATTAGAAGAAATACAAGATAACCAGATTGTGGTAAACACAAATATTAAATTCTTACCTAATGATGAAACAAACATTGCTTATCAAGCAGCAAGACTAATAAAAGACAAATACAAGATTAATTCAGGCATTAAAATAAATATAGAAAAAAACATTCCAGTATCAGCCGGGTTAGCAGGAGGCAGTACAGATGCCGCCGCAGTTTTAAAAGGACTTAATCAACTTTGGAACTTAAATATACCAGAAAAAGAATGGATGATATTAGGTAAACAACTAGGTGCAGATGTTCCCTTTTGTATAAAAGGAGGCGCCGCTTTGGCAGAAGGTATCGGTGAAGTCCTAACACCAATCAAAGCAATTGATAGATGGGTTGTACTAGTAAAGCCGACTCTCTTTATATCAACAGCAGATGTTTATAAAAATTTAAATATAGACAATTTAAATCAAAAATCAAATATAAAAGAATTAATAAAAGGCATAGAAAACGACCAACTGGATATGATTCACAACAATATGATTAACCATTTAGAAACAGTAACAGCAAAGAAATATGAAGTAATAGAAGAAATAAAAGCAAAGCTTATAGAATGCCAAGCAGACATGGCACTAATGAGTGGAAGTGGATCAGCAGTATTTGGATTATATAGAGATTACAAAAAAGCAAAAAACGCGTATAAAAACATAAGTAAAATATATAGCAATACGTTTTTAGTTAAAACATGTTAACAAAGAAAGAATGGAGGAACAATTATGGAGTATGAAAAGATAGGACTACAAAATCACAAACCATTAAGAGAATTAGTATTTGAATACATCAGAAAGCTTATTATTAAAGGCGACTTAAAACCAGGTGAAAGACTAATGGAAGTAGAGTTAGCAGATAAAATGGGCGTAAGCAGAACACCAATAAGAGAAGCCATTAGAAAACTAGAACTAGAAGGCCTAGTCATAATGGAAGTAAGAAAAGGTGCATACGTAGCAGATGTATCCATAAAAGAGACTATAGATATATTAGAAGTAAGAAGCGTTTTAGAGGGATTGGCAGCATCAATAGCAGCAGAAAAAATAACAGAAGAAGAAATTAAAGAATTAGAAGAAATCAACAAAGTATTCGAAGAAGCTGTAAGAAAAAATGATACAGATAAAATGATAGAAAAAGATACAGAATTTCACAATCTAATATTTAAAGCATCAAGAAATACTAAACTGGTACAAATGGTATATAGCCTACAAGAATTAGTAATGAGATTTAGAGTAATCTATTTTAACGAGTTTAAAAGAGCAGTAGAAATGCCAAAAGAACACAAAGCAATGCACGAAGCAATATTATCAAGAGATAGTGAAAAAGCAGCATACTACGCAAAGTTGCATATAGATATGCTAAAACAAACATTACTAGAAGAACAAGGGAACATATAGAATATAACGAATAGTGAATAGTGAAAAATGAATAGTTATGGAAAGTTATGTAATTTGCGTAGCAAATAATTAACAAATTATTTAATTGATTTAATTAAATAGGACTTTCAGATACGCTTGCGTAAAGAAAGTCTCACAAAAACTATTCATTATTCATTATTCACTATTCATTTTTATGCAAATACTATAAAATAGTTACATAATTTATTATATGGATCACAGAGGTGATAAAATGAAAAAAATAGCAATCATATTTGGAGGGCGTTCACTTGAGCATGATGTATCTCTGCTATCAGCAACGTCCGTATTAAAAGCAATCAAAAAAGATATATATGAAATAGTAACAATAGGCATAACAAAAGATGGACAGTGGTTACTATACGATGGAGATATAGAGCATATAGCAACAGGCAAATGGGAAGAAATTGCAAAAGAAAAAAATGAAGAGATAGCTGTATTAGGATCACACCAATCCTTAAAAGACTATGCAGACATAGCTTTTCCCGTACTCCACGGACCATACGGAGAAGACGGTACCATACAAGGCCTTTTTGAAATGATTAACATGCCATATGTTGGTGGTAGTGTAATAGGTACATCAACGGCTATGGACAAAATTATCTCAAAGAGACTTTTTCATGAAGCAGACATCCCAGTCTGCCAATATACAGTTGTCATGAGAAACGATATAGTATATGATATTCAAAGTGTTTTAGAAACAGTCCAAAAGCAGATTGAATATCCAATGTTTATAAAACCAGCAAACCTAGGTTCAAGTGTAGGCATCACAAAAGCACATGATGTAAAAGAGCTAGAGGAAGGTTTACTAGAGGCAATAAAACACGACAGAAGAGTCTTAATAGAAGAAAACATTAACTGTAGAGAAATAGAAACAGCAGTCATCGGAAATGATGACCCAAAAGTTGCAGCAGTAGGAGAAGTCGTTGCGTCAAACGAGTTTTATGATTACGAAGCAAAATACTTAAGCAACGGTGCTTCAAAAGTACAAATTCCTGCAAAAATAACAAAGGACCAAGAGTCAGAAATAAAAGACTTAGCAATAAAAGCATATAAGGCATTAGACTTGTGTGGATTCTCAAGAATCGATTTTTTTATTGACAAAGATACAAACCAAATATATATTAATGAAATAAATTCTATACCAGGGTTTACACAGTACAGCATGTTTCCATTGCTATGGGAAGAAGCAGGTGTAAACTATAGCGACTTAGTAGACAAATTAATAATGTATGCAGAAGAAAGACATAAAGAGAAAAATAAAGAAGAATAAATATAAGGATAAGATTAGAGATAAAATGAAAAAAGTAATGTTAAAAATAGTTGGACAACAAATTAACCAGCTGGGAGAAGATTCAGAAGTAGAGTTAATAACAGAAGGCAAATATTATCAAAAAGGTGATACAACATATCTAATATACGAAGAATCAAAGATATCAGGCATAGAAGGTTGTACAACAACATTAAAAATAAACAAAGATAATATAAAAATGAAAAGATTTGGGTTACTAAAATCAGAAATAGAGTTTGAAAAAGGAAAAAGATACAAAACACTATACAACACAGCTTTCGGCAATATAGAAATGGAAGTACTAACCCAAAAAATAACAAATGAAATAGACACAAAAGCAATAGAAGGAAAACTAGACATAGTATACGACATCTACCTACAAGGCCTAACAGAAGGCAGAAATAAAATAAACATAGAAATTATTCAATAAACTAAAACGAAGTGCCTTTGGGGACAGTCACAAATGACACTGAGATCTGGCTATTTAAACACAGTAAGTGAAAGGGGATGTTGTCGGTGATTTTCCGTTGGCGTCCCCGAAACGATTCAAATAGTATAAATACAACATTAGAAATGTACAAAGGAGAATGGTATATAATTTATTGCCAAGAGGAATTAATTAATGAGCATAGCGAATTAATTTACCTTAACTATTCATTATTCACTATTCACTATACATTTGATTTGCTTCGCAAATCACACGGGGGTATAAAGATGAAAAACAAAACAAGAAAAACATTTGCAAAAGTAGTAGCAATTCTAATAGCAACAGCAATGATACTATCGATTATTGGGATGTCAGTAGGATCAGCAGTATTTGCAGCAGAAACCAATCAAGATGATTATTTAAAAGAAGAAGTAGAGTTATTAAGAAAACTCATGATATATGTAGAAAATAATTACGTAACAGATTTAGACGGACAAGACTTAGTAAAGGGAGCCTATGCAGGGGTATTTGATTCCTTAGACAAATACAGTAATTTCTTTCCAGAAAACAAAGACTATGAAAATTTCGTAGAATCCGTATCAGGAGAATACGTAGGAATAGGTATAATACTATCAGCGCAAAGCGGCCAGATAGTAGTCATATCGCCAATGTCAGATTCGCCAGCATATGAAGAAGGCATGCAAACAAATGACATAATAGTAGAAGTAGATGGAAACGATGTATCAGACCTAGGACCAGAGATCGTAGTAAACATGATACGAGGCGAAGAAGGAACAAGCGTAAACGTAGGCGTCAAAAGACAAGGCGTTAATGAAATCATAAAGTTTGACATAACAAGAAAGACAATAAAAATAGACTCAGTATTAAGTGAAGTAAAAGAAGAAACAGTAGGTTATATAAAAATAGTAAGCTTTGATAGTGATACAGGAAAAGAATTCAAAGCAAGGCTTGCAGAGTTAAGAGAGCAAAATGTTTCATCTTTAGTAATTGATTTAAGAAATAACGGTGGCGGCTATATAAGTTCTGCAGTAGAAGTAGCAGAGCAAATAATACCAATAGGACCAGTAACATATCTTGAATCACAAGGAGAGACACTAGAAACCTATTATTCAAAGACACCACAAATAGATATACCAGTTGCGGTGCTAATAAACGGCGGCTCAGCAAGTGCATCAGAAATATTAGCCGGCGCCATCCAAGATACAGAATCAGGCGTATTAGTCGGAACACAAAGCTTTGGAAAAGGATCTGCACAAGAGACAATAAACCTACAAGGCGTAGGTGGCATGAAACTAACAGTAGCCCATTTCCTATCACCAAATAAAAACATGATACACGAAATTGGACTAACACCAAATATAATAGTAGAAAACAGACCAATAGCAGAAATGGATGCAATGCTAGACGAAGTCAATAACTATGCACCAATGATAGAAGAAACAAAACCACAAATAAACGACGTAGGACTAAACGTATACGCAGCACAGCAAAGACTAAGCTTTTTAGGTTACCACAGAGTACAACCAACAGGAACATTTGATATGGAAACATACTTCGCAGTAAAACAACTCCAATCAACAAACGACCTATACCCATACGGCGTACTAGACTACACAACCCAAAAGCTAATCAACCAAAAAATACTAGAAACAATAAACAACACAACAAAAGACCCACAACTACAAGAAGCAATAGATTATTTAAAAAAGTAGGGTGCAATAATGAGTAAAAGTATTCTCGAAGAGAAAAGCAAACAATTTGCAATACTCATAATGAGAGAGCTTCAAGAAATAGAAAAAACATATGTTAACAATACTATACTAAGTCAAATAACAAAGAGTGGCACAAGTATAGGTGCAAACATACATGAGGCAAAATTTGCACAAAGCAAAAGTGATTTTATATCAAAGCTAAGCATAGCACTAAAAGAAGCAAGTGAAACAGAATATTGGCTAGAGATAATGTATGAAAGCAACCTAATAAAACAAAATGCATACAAAAGACTAGACACAAAATGTAAAGAACTAATAAAGATGTTAGTAAGCAGTATTAAAACCGCAAAAGCTAAATAAAATAAAAGCAATCGTAATGACAATGAAATGAGAGTAAAAAAAAACTGCAAAATCAGTTTTTAAACTCAAACATCATTGTCATTTTATTTGCAAAAAATAAAAGGAACGCAATAATAGTTACTGGATATAATAGGATTTTCGATTTTGCAAAGCAAAAAGAAAATCTCATAAAAATTATTCATTTTTCACTATTCATCGATAAGTACAAAAATAAAATAAATGAAAAAGGAATACAAGAAGTGCAGCAAAATGAAAAGGGTTTAAACAAAAATAGGATTTACGACTTCGCAAAGCGAAAAGAAAATCTCACAAAAACTATTCATTATTCATTTTTCACTATTCATTGTAATTCCCAAAGGAGGAAGCACATTATGGCTACAAAGTACATTTTCGTAACAGGAGGAGTAGTATCATCACTAGGCAAGGGAATTACCGCAGCGTCACTAGGACGCCTGCTTGCCGCTCGCGGCAAAAAGGTAACCATCCAAAAATTCGATCCATACATCAACATAGACCCAGGAACCATGAGTCCATACCAACATGGAGAAGTATATGTTACTGACGACGGTGCAGAGACAGATTTAGACTTAGGTCATTATGAAAGGTTCATAGATATAAATCTAAACAAATACAGTAACGTAACATCAGGTAGAGTCTGGTGGTCAGTGCTCAATAAGGAAAGAAAAGGAGATTACCTGGGAGCAACAGTACAAGTAATCCCTCACATAACAGACGCCATCAAAGAAAGAGTCACAAGACAAGGGGAAGAAGAAAAAGCAGATATCGTCATAACAGAGATTGGTGGAACGGTAGGAGATATAGAAAGCCTGCCATTCTTAGAAGCCATCAGACAAATAAAGTATGACTTAGGTTCAGAAAACACAATGTATATTCATGTGACATTAATACCTTATCTAAAAATGAGCGGAGAACTAAAAACAAAACCAACGCAACATAGTGTAAAAGACCTAAGAGAGCTAGGGATACAACCAGACGTAATCGTATGCCGTTCGGAAAAACCACTAGAGCAAGAGCTAAAAGATAAAATCGCATTATTTTGTAATGTAGAGGCAGAACATGTTATAGAAAATTCAGATGCAGAGTCTCTATACGAAGTGCCACTATTATTAGAACAAAGCAAAATAGCAGAAATCACATGTAAAAGATTAAATATGCCATGTGAAAAACCAGACCTAAAAGACTGGACAGAAATGGTAAAAAAAGAAAAAGCATTAAAAAAAGTAACAAAGATAGCACTAGTAGGAAAATACGTAGAACTGCAAGATGCCTACCTATCAGTAGCAGAGTCATTAAAGCACGCAGGAATAGCCAACGATACAAAAGTAGAAATAGATTGGATACAATCAGAAGAGGTTACAGAGGAAAATGCAAAGGAATTGCTAAAAGATGCAGACGGCATACTAGTTCCAGGAGGTTTTGGCGACAGAGGAATAGAAGGAAAGATTAATGCAATAAAATACGCAAGGGAAAATAAAATACCATTTTTAGGCATATGCCTAGGCATGCAACTAGCAGTAATAGAGTTTGCAAGAAACGTAGTAGGCCTTACGGATGCAAACAGCTCAGAACTAAACCCAAAAACAAAACATCCAGTAATAGATCTTATGCCAGACCAAAAGAACATAGAAAACATGGGCGGAACAATGAGACTAGGACAATACCCATGTAAGCTATATAAAGGAACAAAAGCAAGCAAATGCTACAACGAAGAACTAATAAGCGAAAGACACAGACACAGATATGAGTTCAACAATACATATAAAGACCAGCTAATAAAAGCAGGCTTAATAATAAGTGGTATATCACCAGATGAAAGACTAGTAGAAATAATAGAACTAAAAGACCACCCCTATTTCATAGCAGCCCAATTCCACCCAGAATTCAAATCAAGACCAACAAGACCACACCCGTTGTTTAATGGATTCATCACAGCAGCAACAAATAATAAAAGGTAAAATTCACTAAAGGGGATGTTTTTGGGCGTTTTACCCAAAGGCGTCCCCTGGTTCATAATGTTAATACACAAAGAGTCAAGATAATTGCTATGCATCCAAAAAGAAGACTTTCTACGAAAGTCCACCTAATCTCTTTCCTTTTACCTCATATCTTTTATCAACAAGCATTCCGAGCTTGTTCCAGTTTATTACACAAATATTACACAAAAACAAATGGGGATGTTTTTGGCACAAAGCCAAAGACGTCCTCTGTTTCATCAAACAGGCTAAAATGCAAGTGTTTGCAACAATTTAAGGCTTTTATAACAAAAGCCAACCATAACTAGCAACTAATCACTAAAAACTAAAAACTGATTCATTATTACACTTATATTACATATCTCAGATTCCCTAGACAACAAAACGCCAAATAGATATAATGAATCATGATAGTAAAGTAGTCTCTCTATGAGAACTGCTTTGACAGTCAAAAAAATTAATTAAAAATTTCAAGGAGGAACAAAAATGAAGAAAATTCTTTCATTAGTATTAGTACTTTCATTAGTACTTGGAAGCTTCAGTATGGCATTCGCTACACCTAGCGATGTTGAAGGTACTGACTTCGCTACTCCAGTAGACGTTTTAATGTCACTGAAAGTAGTAACAGGTTACCCAGATGGAACATTTGCTCCAGAAGGTAATGTAACAAGAGCGGAAATGGCAACAATGATCGTTAAAACATTAGGATTAGGTGATGTAGCTAATTTTGTTGGAGCATCAGGATTCAGTGATACAACTGGACACTGGGCAGACAAATACATTGCTGTAGTAGCCGGTCAAAAAGTAGTTAATGGTTACCCAGATGGTACTTTCAATCCAAATGCACCAGTAACTTTCCCAGAAGCAATTACAATGATCGTAAGAGCTTTAGGATACACAGATGACGCAGCAAGCGTAAAAGGAACATGGCCAGTAAATTATATCGTTAAAGCTAACGATTTAGACATCACTGATGATGTAGTTGTTGATTTACAAGCATATGCTAACAGAGGTGCAGTAGCACAAATGTTATATAACTGCTTAGGAATTACTACAGTAACATTAGATGCAGATGGCGCTGAAGATAAAACTGGAAACGAAACAATTGCAGAAAAATTAAATGCTGAAAAGCAAGATGACAAAGTAATTCCAGCTTCATGGGTTGGAGATGCAGACAAAACATTAATCGATTTATCAGGATATGTTTACAATAAAGTAGACTATTATGAGAATGATGATGATGAAGTAATTGCTATCGTAAAAGTTGAGTCTGATACAAAGACAGGTACTTTTAAGATCAATACTACATTAACTGATTCTACAATAGAATTAGATGATGAAGATGAGACTTTAATTGATTTAGATGGATTAGCATTAACTACAGACGTTTTCTTTAATAATGCTGAAGATGAGTTCCAAGATATCGACACTTATATCGAAGGAATGAATGTTACAGTTATTGGAGAATTAAAAGATGGTGATGATGAAGTATTCCAGACAATTTCTGGAATTATTGCTTGGGCACCAACAAATGTATATTTCGCTGACTCTGATGATTTAGATGATATCGAAAGTGCTGAAGAAGATGGAAAAGGTTCAATTTTCAACGTATTACTTCCTACAGTAAATGATAAAGATAAAGAATTAGATATGGATAAAATAACAGTTACAGGTGCAGTTACTGCATTAGCTGATATTGCGGAAGAAGATATTGTTTACGTTTACGAAAACTTAGTTGATAAAGATGTTAAGTTTGAAGTAATTAGAGATACTAAAGATATTGAAATCTCAAAAAGAACAACATCAAAAGTATACGATGGTTCTGATAGTTATGAAGAAAGTAAGATAACAGATACTGCAGATATGAATTCAGAATCTACAGCTAAGAACACATTTGGTTCATTAGCAGTTGGAACTTCTTACAAATTATTCTTAGACAAAGATGGAAAAGTATTTAAGTATGAAACAACTTCAGACGCAACAGATATGTATGCTTTATACATTGATAATGAAGACAAAGGTACTGGATTAGATGCTTCAAATGCTAAAATCCAAGTATTCACAGCTACTGGTGAAAAAGTAGTTTATGAAGTTAAAAAAGATGCATACCCAGAAGCATTAAAAGAAGCAGATAGTACATGGGCAACTGCTCCAGCAGTAAGAACTTTATTAAAGTACACTGTAAACTCTGATGGAATTGTTGATGACATGGAAGCTGTAACTGTTACAGCACAAGGAACATTTACTGAGTATGTTGGAAAAACAGCTACAGTAGATAATACATTCTTTGCATCAGATGTAGTAATGATTGATACTAAGACTGGTACTGATGGAGACGATTGGAAGATCGTTACTTCATTAGAAGATGAAGCTACTTACAAATATAACTATACTTTTGATGATGGAAAGTTTGAATATTTTGTAATTACTGATTCAACGGCTGCAGCTTCAGATTCTATTTACTTCGCTGCAAATGCAATTTATGAAGTAAAGAATTCGGATGATGATACAGTATTTGAGCTTGAAGGTTTCGAAAAGGGAGCTGCTAAAACAGTTTATACTGATGACGCAGACGTAACTGCAATTCTTGCAGGAAACACAGATGCACCAGCTGTATATGAAGTATCATACACTAGTGGAGAAGTAACTATTGCTACTGATGCTGCATTTACTGTTACAGGTACAGTTGTATCTGCTGATTCTAACTATATTAAAGTTGGAACTACAGTATATGAGTATGATAGTACAGTATACGTATATGAAGAAGTATATGATGATAGTACGTTAGATAGCTACAAAGTTGCTGATTCTAGTGATATTGACAAAGATGACCAAGTATGGTTCGTTTATGATGCAACAGATGGAATTCAATTAGTAGTTGTTAAGAAAGAAGCAGATATTTAAGATTAGTTTTAGATATTAAGATATGTAAATATAAAAGGATCACCGAGAAATCGGTGGTCCTTTTGTGACTTTAGAAACATTTAATAATTCTCTAACCAAATCTTAATAACCCATCTATTGACTGGATTTTTTACTAGACATATAATGTATGTATCATAAAAATAAAAAGGGAGTGTAAGAGATGAAAAAACAAATAGCCATTATATTGGCTGTTCTATTAGGATTAAGTGGAATAACTGTCATTGCAGATAACCTAATAAATGGAACCATGGAGTTTAACACTGAAAAAATAGAGCTTTCATTAGAAGAAGCGATTAGCTTAGCAAACACAGAAAGTTTAGCAGGTAAAACAGCAGAATGGAATTTAGAAAGTGCAGAAGCTGCATATAAATCAAATAGTAATAGTGCTGATGCTCTTGATGGAGCTATTGCATACTATGGTGCCTTGGGGAAAATTGATAGTTCGCTTGGAACTAACGCAGACTCTAAAATGCTAGACATAATGGCAGAATACGCAAAAGATCAAAAAGACAAAAACTACACATCAGAAATCCAAGCAATGAAAATGGAAGTAACAAGCCTATACTTCAAAACAATCCAAGCAGGCGAAATGAAAGAAATAAACGCAGAAAACTTAGCAGTAAAGAAAAAACTATACGAAGATACACAAAAGAAGTTTGAGCTTGGTATGGTAGCAAAGCAAGAAATGCTAACAGCAGAGTACAACTACCTAAATGCACAAACAAGCTACGAGTCATCAGTAAACGCAGAAAAAACAGCAAAAATGGGCCTTAACATGTACCTAGGATACGATGTCATGCAAGACTTAGTCTTAACAGACACACTGATCCAATCAGACTTTGTAGAGGTAGACTTAGCAGTAGGCATCGAGTCAGCACTACAAAACAGAAACGAAATAGGCGGCGCCAAATTTGCTTTAGATATACAACAAATCAACATGGACAAAATACGTGTAAGATACCCATCAAGCGCACCAGAATACATGAAACAAAAGGTAGCATACGAAACAGCAAAATACAACTTTGACAACTCAGCAAAATCAGTAGAGATGGACGTAAGAAACAAGTACATGGACCTAATACAAAAGCAACACGCAGTAGAAGCAGGTCAAAAGTCAGTAGAAGCAGCAGAAGAAGCCCTAAGACTATCAGAGCTAACATACGATGCAGGCATGATCATAATGACAGACCTACAAAACGTACAAGCAATGGCACTACAAGCCAAACTAGGCCTATCAAGCGCAATACTAGACTACAACCTAGCCCTAGACACATACAAAGCAGCAACAAACGTAGGAACAACAACAATCCCAATCCAATAAAAAACAAAAGGCTTGCCCAAAAGGCAAGTCTTTTAAGCACTTGGGGATGTGTAATTTTTTGCATTTAACGAAAATTTGGGACAGACCACTTAAGACACACTGGATGCTAACCTCAAAAAAGTATTATTCAAAACAAGAGGAAGCGTGCCATTTCTTCAACTTAATTCTAAAATAGAGAGCTAACAGTAATAAACCGTGTTTTAAACGATTAATACTTCTTGCATATCTCAAAGCATCCATTCTATGGTATACTTTAATCACGAGAACATATTCAAATACTTTAAAAGGACAAAATAATGATCAAGACAATCAATTCTCTAAAAGGCAAATTTTCTTTGACCGTAACCCTATTAATTATATTTACAGCTACTATATCATTTAGCTATGGGGCTAATTATTTTTCAGACGTATCTGATTCATACTGGGCAAATCAGTATATTACATTTAATGCAGACAAAGGCATCATTAATGGATTTACAGACGGTACTTTTAGGCCGGCTGAGAAAGTGACAAAAGAGCAATCTTTAACAATGTTATATAGAAGTATCTATGCTATCACCCCAGATATAAAAAACACCAACTACACTGAAAAATACAGTAGTTTATTAATAGACAATAAAATTAGCGACTGGGCACACGAGTACGTCGGTTATGCAATAGAGAGTAATATTGTAGACATAGATGAAATCAGCACAATGACTATTGATTATGAAGGTCAGCCTGCAACAAGGCAAGAAGTGGCAGTTTGGTCTGCAAAAGCAATGAGTGTTTCAGCAAGCATGGATTCGGATGTATCATATTATCTTGATTATGATGAAATAAGTGAAGATGCTAAAGACTATATCCATATAATGTACCAAAATAAAATAATGATGGGTGACCCCAATGGCAACTTTAGACCAAAAGATACAATAACTAGGGCAGAGTTTGCAGCAGTCACATCTCGTGTCTATACTTATTTAGAGCAACATAAATATAGTGCATATACGTATTTAGGCACACTAAATATCGAACATAATGCCATTAGTATAATTAATAGCGACAATTTAGTTAAAATACTAGACATTAATAGTGAAACAGTATATATTCATAACGGAAACAATATTGCATATGATGCATTGCCATCTAATGATGAAGTTCTAGTTGCGTACAACAGTTACGCTAATCCAAACAAACTATTTATATGGAATGAAGAAATAGTTCTAAATGGCACAGTAATAAGCCAACAATCCAAAGAAGAGTATAATTTGAATTTAATAGAAGTTCAGTTGGAAAATAACGCAACCTATAAATTTGAAATAGCAGACTTCACAATGCTATACGACGAAAACAACAATGTATTGACAAATGCAAATGAATTAATAAACAAAGAAATCAAGTTCCACACCGAAGGACTAAAAATAGTGGAATTAAAAATTATAAATTAGAACATAAAACGAGTGATAGTTGATTATAAATAATTTTGGTTAATAGGATTTTCTTAGCGCAATGCGAAAAGAAAATCTCACAAAAACTAATCATTATTCATTATTCACTATTCATTATCATTTAGGAGGATTTATGGAGTTAAACAGAAATTTAGGATTAAGCTTAGTAAGAGTAACAGAATTAGCAGCAATCGAATCAGCAAAGTGGCTTGGACGCGGTGATAAAAATGCAGCCGATCAAGCAGCGGTAAACGGCATGAGAAGAATGTTCGATACTATCGATATAGATGGTACTGTAGTCATCGGAGAAGGTGAAAAAGATGAGGCGCCAATGCTATATATCGGAGAGCAAATTGGAAAAGCAAGTGAAAAATCAATTGCAGTAGATATTGCAGTTGACCCACTAGATGGAACAACATCGACTGCATTAGGGCGTTCAAATGCAGTATCAATAATAGCAGTTGCACCAAAGGGCTGTGTTTATAAAACCGATTTTTATTACATGGACAAAATAGCAGTAGGACCAAAAGCAAAAGGTGTTATTAACATAAACGACACAGTTGAGGAAAACCTAGTAAGGGTAGCAGAAGCATTAGGAAAGCCGATTGAAGAATTAACAATTACAACCATTGATAGAGAAAGATCAAAAGATTTAATAGCACAATGCAGAGAACTTGGTTGCAGAATCCAGTTGTTTAGCGATGGAGATGTTGGTGCAGCAATAGCAACATGTTACGAAGAAAGCGGAATCGATGTTATGCTAGGCGTTGGTGGAGCACCTGAGGGTGTACTTGCAGCAGCAGCACTTAAATGCTTAGGTGGTGAGATTCAAACAAGATTATATCCTTTTACAGACGAAGAAAAAGAAATCGCTGCAAAAGAAGATGTAACACAATTGTTAACAATGGATGACCTTATAAAAGGTGATGATGTATTATTTACTGCAACAGGCGTATCTGATGGAGACTTAACTAAAGGCGTAAAGTTTTTATCTGACCATGTAGTAAAAACACATTCAGTAGTTATGAGATCAAAAACAGGAACAGTAAGATATATAGAAGCAACGCATAAAATGGAGACCAAGCCAGAATATGCAAAATAATCCTAAAAGGAGGATAAACAGTTGGACGAAATAGTACTACGCAAGAAAAAAATTGCGGAACTAAGAGAAGTGGCAAAAGTGTTAGGTTTAGAAAATGCAACAAAGTTAAAAAAAGAAGAGCTTATTAACTTGTTGTTAAGTCAAGAAGAAGGTAAAAAGCCAGCAGAAGTAAAGGCTGAAAAAGAAATGGTCAAAGAGGTTGCAGCAGTAAAAGAAGAAGAACCAGAAAAAGAAATAAAGCAAGTTGAGCCGCCAAAAAAAGAAACGCCAGAAGCAATGAACCCAAACCACGGTGACGAAGTAAATGGAATCTTAGAATTGGCAGATGGCGGATTTGGTTTTATGCGCTTTCATAACTTTTTAACTAGTGAAGAAGACGTATATGTTTCACCATCTCAAATTAGAAAATTTAACCTAAAAACTGGTGACAAAATTCATGGTGTAACGCGCCCAAAAAAGCCTGGTGAAAAATTCAGAGCACTACTTTTTGTAAAAAACATAAATGGAGAGCACCCCGATGTAGCAGTTAAAAGACCAAACTTTGACAACTTGACGCCTATCTATCCAAATGAAAGATTAACACTTGAGCAAAGTACAACTGATTTATCAACACGATTAATTGACTTAATTGCCCCTATAGGAAAAGGCCAAAGAGGTATGATCGTAGCACCTCCAAAGGCAGGAAAAACAGTATTGCTTAAAAAAATAGCAAACAGTATTACAAAAAATTATCCTAAAATAGAAGTAATTGTACTACTTATAGATGAAAGACCAGAAGAAGTAACAGACATGCAAAGATCAATAAATGGGGAAGTAATTTATTCTACATTTGATGAGCTGCCATCTAACCATATTAAAGTGGCAGAAATGGTATTGCAAAGGGCAAAAAGGCTAGTAGAACATGGAAAAGACGTAGTTATATTGCTTGATAGCATAACGAGACTTGCCCGTGCCTACAACTTAACTATACCATCTTCAGGAAGAACATTATCTGGCGGATTAGACCCGGGTGCGCTACATAAACCCAAAAGATTCTTTGGTGCAGCGAGAAATATGGAAGAAGGCGGAAGCATTACTATATTGGCAACTGCATTAGTAGAAACAGGAAGTCGTATGGATGATGTTATATTTGAAGAATTCAAGGGAACAGGAAACATGGAACTTCACCTAGATAGAAAATTATCTGAGAAGAGAATATTCCCAGCTATCAACTTAAATAAATCTGGTACACGTAGAGAAGATTTATTATTATCACAAGACGAGCTTGAGGCAATTTGGCATATAAGACGAGCTATGTCAAACACGAATCCGCAAGAAGTAACAGAAACAATAGTAACAAACTTACAGCAAACAAAAACAAATAAAGATTTTGTACAAGTAACCAAAAAGATGTTACAAGACAAAAAGTATTAAGATTTATTTTCAATAAGCGCAAATGAATCAATTGCGCCCGCATTTGGAGTCGCAAACAGTGGCTTGCGACAAAGATAGGGAGGCCTCGATGGGCGACCTATTCTTTATGGTTATTGGTTAATGATTAGTGAATGTAGATTTTCCAGGGAAAGTCATTAAATAGAATTGGATTTTTAGACATGAGAAGCATGAAAAAAATCTCACAAAAACTATTCATTATTCATTTTTCACTATATACTTTTGTTTAAAAGGTACAAAAACAAAAAACAACTTGATATTTTTAAACTTGGTTGCTATAATATAAAGGCTATCGCATAAAAATTAAAGTTCAGATAGATATTTTGAGATTGAAAGAGGTGAGTCAACATGAAAAAAGACATACATCCAGATTACAAAGACTGCGAAGTGAAATGTGCATGTGGAAACACATTTGTAACTAAATCACTAAAAGAAGAAATGAAACTAGAAATATGTTCAGAGTGTCACCCATTCTTCACTGGTAAGCAAAAGCATACTACTCGTGGTGGACGTGTTGAGAAGTTTAAGCAAAAATACAACATGGGCGAATAATCAAAAAACATAAAAACCGAAGGTTATCCTTCGGTTTCTTACTTTTTTGAAATAAATATTTAAACAAAAGCCCAGCCCTTCCGTTTACGCTTAAACGGAAGGGCTGGGCTTTTGTTTACTACAATATCTCTAACCTCTTATCGCACATCTTTTATCTATATAGGTTATACAACTTTTGCAATTACCACTCTATCTAAACCAGCCAAATCTTTAACAATTTGAACATCATTATTATATCGATTATCTAAGTTAAATAACTCAATCAAGGCACTCCCTTGATCATGTCCGATTTCAAAAATAACATAGCCACCAGACTTTACAAATTCAGGAGCCATATCAACAAGCTTTCTATAAAAATCCAAACCGTCAGCGCCACCATCTAATGCAAGCTTCGGCTCATAAGTTGAAACCTCAATTTGCAAGTCAGAAATATCCTTTGAAGGAATATATGGTGGATTAGAAACCAGAATATCAACTTCCATTTGCGGGAGTTCAAACATATCTTTATTTAAAATAGTTAACTGATTAAAAACACCATTTCGCTCTGCATTAAAACCAGTGATTTGTGCTGCTATGCTATCGATATCAACAGCGATAATACTAGCCTGCTTTAAATAATAGGCAAGACTTACACTAATAGCACCACTGCCACAACCCAGGTCCATAATAGTCACATCTTTAATGTCTCTGGCAATAGAAATTGTTTCTTCAACCAATATTTCTGTATCTGGCCTTGGAATCAAAACGCTTTCATCAACATAAAAATCCAGACTCATGAATTCTTGCTTATTAAGAATATAAGCCAAAGGAATACCCTCAGCCCTTAAAGCTAACATTTCTTCAAATGATTGAAAGGCCTCATCATCAATAAAATCAGAGCCGTGGGTTATTAAATACAATCTATCTTTTTCTAAAAGCTCAGAAAGAAAAACTTCAGAATCAAGTTTTGGGCTTGCAACTGAAGTCGAGCTTAACATTTCGCTACCATGTAAAATGGCTTCTCTAACTGTTTTCATTTTCAATATCTTCTGTCTCTACTTTCTTATTATTATCACAATCTAAGACAGCTTGCATAGAAGAAATAGCTATCTCAATTTGGTCATCGTCAGGTTCGTTGGTAGTTAATTTCTGAAGTAGCAATCCAGGATAACTTACAGCTTTAACAAAAGATGTATTACTCTTACCCGCAAATTTTAAAAGCTCATATGATAAACCTGCAATAACAGGAACAAGCAATAATCTTGACGCGATTCTCACGAGTAAAGTCGGCCATCCCAAGAAAGAAAAAAGTAATAAACTAATAACCATAACAAACATCATAAAACTTGTTCCGCATCTAGGGTGGATAACTGTAAATTTTTTGCAATTTTCCACAGATAAATCTAAACCACTCTCAAAACAGTGGATAGTTTTATGTTCAGCGCCATGATATTGAAAAACACGTTTGATATCATCAAGACGTGAAATAGCAGTTACATATAATACAAAGAGTAAAATACGAACAGCACCTTCAATCATGTTTAAAGCAATATGACTTGTGACAGTTTTTTCAAGTAAATTTAATGCCACTGTTGGTAAGATAATAAAAAATCCAACAGAAAAAATAATAGCAATAACAACAGATAAATACAAAACAAAAGTAATACCTTTATCACCAAATTTATTTTCTACCCATATATCAAATTTCCCTTTTTCAATATCACCACCAGCTTCTTCTAAAACTTCAGCTGAGTACATAAGCGTCTTAGTACCTGTTAATAAAGCATCAACAAACGCAACAACCCCACGAATAATAGGAAGCTTCATTAGTTTACTGGGTTTTTTTAATTGATCTACTTTCAAAGTGATTTCGCCATCTGGCTTTCTAATTGATACAGCCGAGCAAGATTTGCCCTTCATCATAACGCCTTCTATGACTGCTTGCCCACCTATTTTGGTAGGGCTAGCATTTTTAATAAATATTTTATTTAAATCCAATATTAATCCCTCTAGGGTATATTATTCTTCCCCTTTTAATTCTTTCATTATATTTAAAGCAAATTCTTTTGCCTTATCTTCGATCTCATCAACTTCATATATTGCACCATAATCATTTGCCGTTGCTGTTAATGCAAAATATGGAGGCAACCTAAAAGTTTTGTTAATATTTAAAGCACTAATTAATTGCTTAATAATAGCATCAGAACCAGAGTTACCAGATACTATTATACTAAAGATTGACTTATTGTAAAACTTTGTTTTGCGAAACAATGCCGTTAAGCGATTAATAACAGCAGAAATATTCGCAGACAAGTTGTCGTTATAGTTTGGACATATCCATAAAACTGCATCAGCTTCTAAAATTGCAGGATAAACTTCCTCCACCATAACGCCACCGTAAAAGCACAAATTGTTTTCACCATAATGTTTACACATTTTATAAGGACAGCCAATACAGTCCTTAACAGTACCATTTTCAATATGGACAACATTCACATCAACGCCATCAAGGTGGCCACTTACCATGTCCCATAGACGCATGGTATTTGAAGTGTCTACATTACTAGAATGCAAAACGGCTAATTTAGGTCGCTTGATAGAAACAGGTTCATAATTACACAAACGCTCTGCAATATCATGACACAAAGTATAAGCAACATCTTTTAAATCCTTCGTAATGGTTTTTTGTGCAGTCAGCAAGTTAGAAAGATTGCCAACAGCTTCAACATATGGACGACCAGTAAAATTACATCCAAGCATGTTTGCATGTAAAATCAAATTTTGAGCATAAGTCTTAGTAAACAAATCATTATCATTATGCACGATAACCATTGCCGAAGAGCCTTTTAGCGCATCACGACCTCTGTCCCAAAGGGTTGACATGGCAGCATCAATTTCTGGGCAATACCCAGAAGCAGATAACTGAACAGAAAAAATAATTTTAGTATTTCTTAAATCAGGCAACTCCTCAAATGGAGCAACTTTAACAATATCATCAAAACAATCAACAGCAGCATCTGTCATATTAATAAGTATCTCAGAAGGCTGTCGCGACTCAAATAAAACAACTTTACCCATATAAAAAACTCCTTTTAAAATATAATAGGAATTTGAGAATCAAATTCACACAAAAACTATTCATTAATCATTATTCAATATTCATTTACGAAAACTTAAAAGTATGCTTTTAAGTTTTCGTAAGTCGTATGCAGTCGCTTAATAAGCATATCTGGCATAGCAATTCTTTCAAAAGCAACAGCTTGATTAATACGCTTGTTTTTAGCACCCATAAAAACTCCACCAATAAAATTAGATGAATAATGCCAGTCGCCTTTTAAAGTTGCAACGATAGAAATTGCACCAGAAGATAAAGCAGGCGCAATAAAAGGTTTAAAACCTAATTCTCTTACCTCTATATTTGATTTATAAGCCTTGTCTGTTAATTCTTCAGATAAAATATGATCATAATCAATAATACTATTAGCGATGATTAGACCAACACCATGTGGCCCATATGCACGACCCTCTGTCATATACATATTATATTTATCATCTTGCTTAGCATGATACAAAGCTCTAGCATTCATAACACCAAGACCGTATCCGACTAGTTGTGAAGGTCTAAGGCCTTGTCCATCGTAGTTACCTGACTCGTCAGTGTTACTATCAATAAGGACTTTCTTACATAGTAAATCAACAGGATCAGAGACAACTGCAAAAATACCTTTAAAATTGCGTTCTCTAACCATTTTTGCATAACCCGAAATGATAGATGAGTTAGCTTCAAACTGAATCATACGCACATCCTTCGTGTGATCATCATATTTATAACCTTTAGCAGCACAAAATATTAACATGTCACAATCAGTTAATTGAGACTCATTAATAATTTTTACCTCAGGTTGGTCTTCATAATCAAAAGGAAAAGCAACTTGGTTCATCTCCATTTCCCATCGTTGTTGATTAGCTAGTGTTCTATCATAAATACCAATCTCAGATATAACCCCTTTCCCCAAAAGCTTAAGGCCTATAAGTAAAGTAGAGCCAACATCGCCGATGGCAATAATATTTACACTATAGCGTTCTTTCGCGGGGTTATTAATAATTTCTTGCCATTGTTTATAGGCAGTATTAACATAAAAAACTTCACTGCTTTCAATTTTTCTTTTAATCCAAGATAATACTTTTGGAGAATCTCCAGTGTTATTTAGTAAATCAATAGATTCCTCATCTATAAATAATTCACTGGCATCTGAAACAACAAAGATGTCTCTATTTTTTATTGGGTCAATATTGCCGAGAAAAAAAGCAGGACCTTCCATTTTTTCTGCAATTGATTCATTAATTAAGTTTAAATGGCGATGCTCGTTTAGTGAAAAAAGTAAATGGTCGTTAAATTTATAATAGTAAAACATATAATTACTCCTTTATATTTTGTCTAGTACAACATATTTCTCAAGTCTTGATAAGTGTTCAAGATCATCCATTAGATATGTAGAAGTTTTTCTATTCATATCGTATTTAGTTCCCTTACCTTTATATACACTTCGCGGGGAAACTAATACTTCGCTTAATTGATTCAGAGTCAAACTCCTTTCTTGAGAATGCTGATACTCTTTTTCTAATGTTCTAAAAATCTCTAACGCGTTTTCAATACAAACCCGCGAGAGTTTTAAAAGCGCTGACATTGTAGTCCCTTTAATAAAAGCTGGAGAAGCAAAAGGAAAAATCATATTAACAGAAGGCAACAAACTGCTTTCAAGTTGCTCGTTAGTTTGAATCGAATCCCCTCCAATATATGGATATAACAATCCTTCAGTAAACCAATTTCTTAAATTAGGAACATAATATGAACAATCAACATCTAAGCCCTGTCTGTCTGCGATTTCTTTACCTCTAGACGACATAACACCGACTAATATTTTTACAACATCAACGTCGTGTTTTTCTATCAACGGATTAATCGCTTTTAGGCGATACCCTTTATTTAAGATATCATCAACTAAAACCACTTTCCGATCAAAGGATTTTACAGTCTTAATTTGATCATCTAAAGATAAATATTGAGGATAGGGTTCAATGTTAAAATCATTTAAATTGTTAGAAAAGACCTTTTCAGTATGTAATGATTTAGTAACCGTATTGGGTACAACATGGCCTTTCAAAATTTGTCCAAAAGGAACACACATGTAAGGACCAAGTTTTCTAACTTTTTCTGGAGTAGGCGACACTTCATTAATATCACAAATTTTATCCACTAAAGCATTATACATGGCATCTCTACCAAAAGAGATAACAAGATTGCCTGGGAATAAGTAAGTTAAAGCTTTCTGTAGTTTTTTTCTGCAATTAATAACAGTATCAATAACATTTTGATTACTTCTAAATGGCTCTTTAATAAATGACAATGTATCTAAGTTTAAAGAGCAAGGTCTCGACATATCGACATCAAATACATGTTTTCCATTGGATGAAGAAACTTGGCTAAAACCTTGTAATTCAAGCTCTTCTACTACCATTTCAGGTGTAGGTTGATTAAATGTGTTCTTATAAACGGCATAAGTATAATCTGACTTGAGACATGTTGCGATAGTGTCAGTCAAAAGCGTTCGGGCAGACGTCACTGGTGCATTGTTAACAATATAAATACCGTCAATAGCAATCATTCTACCGATAGAATTTTCTCTAATTTTTTCTGACACTTCAGGATCGTTAAATTCTGAGTAGATACTATTAGAATTAATACTATGAAAGACTGAAAAACCAATAACTTCCATATTGTTTTTAGTATCATATAGCATTAATATGTCTGCATCTTTTTCATCAATCAAATTTCTAAAAATAGCTAAGTTTTCTGGAGAATCATATAAAAACTTTTCGCATAAACTAGCAACCAAAGGATATGAACGTTTTGACAAAGGGCCAACATTAGTCCTAAAGTCACCTAAGACTTTTTTGTATGGAGGTGCTTTTAAATATAAGCCATACTCATAAATATATTTTTGAACCAAAGGATCGACAAGGTTGCTAATCTCTCTATTACCATCAATCGAGTCTCTGATGACCGTAGATCGTATATTTTTATATTGCTTAGAAAGTTCCAATTCAACAATGTCTTTATCAATTTTTTTCAGGTTTTTATAATAAATCGCTTCAATATCTTTTTCATCTGGCCCATACATTCTTTTGACAATAACATGTGGAAATGTATGGATAGAGTTCTCGGTAACAGGTGCTAGGTAAGATGAAGCATTAATAATAACATCACTACCCATAACAAAATACACTTCTTTATCTCCAAATAATTTTTTCAAATTTTTTAAGTCAGAGCTATTTGTAATATTTATAGGGATATCTTCAGGGAAAATAAACATATTTAATTCATCAGCAATTGACATACTAACGATTTTTTCTCTTTGCTTATGTGGTTGTGTTGATTTTGACCAAGAAAACTCATCAACAGATAAATACACTTCAAATCCCAAATCACGTATCTCAGAAGCAATACGTTTATGGCTCAAAGAAAATGGATCAAACGAGCCAGGGAAAAAGGCTATTTTATCATTTGTTTTAACTCTCACAGCACCGCGTTCATGAGAAAAATCAGCGATAAAACGATATACTTGGTTTAAAGCAGCTGAGTTATTTAAAAATAACATTTCATTGGTTTCGCGCTCAGCCAAAAGTGATAAGATCTTCTTTGAAATCGTATAGAAAATACTTTCCTTCTCAGGTAAAGAAACATCTGGTGAAGAAATTAAACGACCAATAACAGTAAAAGCTTCTTCTTTGACTTCGTCATCATAATTAGTCAGACCGATTAATAAAATACCAAGCATTTTTTGTATACGCTTTACATAATCCGCTTTAGACTGATCAAATAATTTGCGGTAATTAGGATAGTTTTCTAAAGTATATCCAATAGTATTTAAAATCAAAAACAAAGTCTTGTTACTAGCAGATTTGATTTTGTGATAAAGATCGTTAATCATCTCATCAAGCTCATTTGGCTGCAGATGCACCAATACTTGCCCTAAGTATTCAGGGATATAAGCACTGTGCTCAAAACTTTCTATCTCTAAAGAACGCATTAATTCAATAGCAACATCATTTCGTTGTTCAGGGGGCAGATAATCAATAATCTCGATTAAAGCTTTACCTGCATTAATACGGACATTTTCTTTTGTACTAACTTTTAACATATTACAAAAATGAAGGGCGGTATATAAAGGGTCACTGGCATCATTTTCGTGTGTATAATTCACCATAAGCTCTATATGGTATTTTTTTCTTATCCAACTAATATCAGTTCTTAAATTTTTAAGAAAAATACTAGAAATATCTGCTTGATCAGTAGAAAAACAATTATTAAACCACTGCTCATCAGCGCTACAAAGACCAAGATTTCTAGAAATCTTGCATCTAATATATTTTTCTGCCATAGACTCGCCACTGGTATAGTGGTTCATAAAGCAATGTTTTACTTTTGCCTTTAAAGACCGATATGGGAAAACACGTAATAATAAATCAGTACGGTCAAGAGCAAGTAAGCGTACATCCTCGCTAGGCGAATTAAAAGCATCTAAAATAGTCTCAACTAAAACATTAACAGTTTTCAAATTGCAATGATCAAGCGGGATAAATTTAACTGCCTGCAAAATATGTAATTCGTTTTCAATAGAATCTTCATGGGCTGATTTAAAATATTTTATAAAAATATTGCGATAGCCATCTTTAAATTTTTCATCACAAGCTGCAAAAAAAGCACGAATGAATAAACGTAAATTATAACCAAGCCATTCTTTGTGTACGTCTATAATTTTATGATCGGGATGAAGTATTAGGTCAATATATTTATCAAAAAGAGAATAACTAGTGATTTCGGGCTTCTCAACAGTAATATTATCAGGGACCTCTTTGCGATACTCTTCATCATAAGTCGCAATGATATAGCCAATCAATTCTGCCGCCTTTTGGCGCACGTCCTCTTCTGGGTGCATAAGCAATTCATAAAGATAATTAAGAGTGATTAACTTTTGTTTTTGTGTAAAATATTTAGAGTACTCACTAAAAATATTTAAATAACTCCTGAGGTGTTTCCAGTTATTTCTGCTTCTAATCATCTCAATCATAGAACTAAGAGCAGCTTCGTTTCTTAGTTTAGAAAGTAAGTATATATTATGTTCAATGGCTTTGTATTTTAGGTTTTCAGTAACTTCCTCGCCATGCATTAAAACAACTTCTTTTTTAGGTACATCAATAATAGCATTGGAATTCATTTCAACGTTAACGCCAATACTTTTCATATAGTTTTCAAAATCCAACAATTTTGCGTACACTTTATTATATCTATTGGCTTTAGCTTCATTAACATTATCAAGTTTTTCCAAAATGACATTAAAAGCTTGTGCCAAAGAAAAAATAGTAATTTGTTTAACGCCATTCTTTGTTATAGTCTTAGACCTAAAATCAGCATAAATAAGAACCAAAGACTCAAGAGGTAAATTCTCAAGCTCTAAATCCCACGTAGAATGATTGACAGCAATATGGCCAATATTATCGATGCTGTTGCTTTTGAACCACAAATCAGAATAATAATAATGAAGATATGGAATACGTCGCTCTTCACCTGCACGAATACCAAATTTTCCAATGTCATGGCCAGCTGCTGCGCCAGAAACACGGCCTAAATCTACAGGGAGACCTGCTTTTTTAAGTTGACGTGCGATTTTTACCGCAATATAGTGAACGCCACAGATATGGTCATGTGTTGTATGGTTGGTTAATTCTTGATGAAGCAACATCATTTGATAAACGTAGTTACTGTTAAAAGCATCAAGAAAATCAAGATATTCAGTGGGGTTCACCAAGTCATTTATTTCATAGTCGTGTAAAAAACTTAAATAATAATCAGACTTACTATTAGTAAATTTTAAGATAGACTTTCGCGTATCAAATATAATAGAAATAGTTTTTAGAAAAACTAAAGTGCCTGGAAGATAATCGATATTCTCATTAGAAAAATCCAAATGAGGAAAAGATTTGTGTAAAGTGTATCTATAAGAATAATCTAACCACCCACCTTGAGGGTTAGCAATAAAAACATAAGGAAAAAAGGATTTGCAAAAATCCAAAATATCATTGCATGATAAACGATGAGAATTAATTAAGACTTCAATTCTTTCAGTCATCAAATCATTAGAAAAATATTCATCAAAGTCTGCATGATCCATAGATAATAATTCTAAAAAAGAAGGCTCAATAAGCGCTTCTAGTAATAAATTTTGAGTTCTTTTAGCACGTCTCTTTTTCATAATCAAACCTCACCGTCTTATTAGTATATATATAGTAATATTGTAACACACGAGCAGATCTAAACATAGTGTGTAAACAAAAGCCCGGGTCTTCCGTTTACGCTTAAACGGAAGACCCGGGCTTTTGTTTACAACAACATACAAAAAGAGATTTAGGCATGACCTAAATCTCTACATAATCTCTTATCTCTTAATTCTTATCTTTTATCTTAAAGGGTGCTACTGTGCATTTTTCATGTTTTCAGCTTGAACAGAAGTAATCATAGCATCAATGATTTCATCAATATCACCATCTAGGTAACTATCAAGTTTATAAAGAGTTAAGTTGATTCTATGATCAGAAACTCTTCCTTGTGGGAAATTATAAGTTCTGATACGTTCACTACGATCCCCAGTACCAACTTGACTTTTACGATCAGCAGCGATTTCATTATGCTGTTCTTGTAATTTTAAATCGTATAATCTTGCACGTAATACTTTAAAAGCTTTATCTTTGTTTTTTAACTGTGATTTTTCATCCTGACAAGTAACAACAATACCTGTTGGTTCATGTGTTAAACGAACAGCAGAATCGGTTGTATTTACAGACTGACCACCATTTCCTGACGAACGGTATACATCTACACGTACATCATTAGGGTTTACTTCAACTTCAACATCATCAACCTCCGGAAGTACAGCAACTGTTGCTGTAGATGTATGTATACGACCACCAGATTCAGTAGTAGGTATTCTTTGAACACGGTGAACACCACTTTCATATTTGAGACGAGAATATGCACCAGTACCTTTAATCAAGATAGATGCTTCTTTAATGCCACCAACTCCAGTTTCATTAAATTCCATCATTTCAGTTTTCCATCCTTGTCTTTCGGCAAATCTCGTGTACATTCTAAGTAAATCATTTCCAAAAAGACCAGCTTCATCGCCGCCAGCACCAGCACGAATTTCTAAAATAACATTTTTGTCATCGTTAGGGTCTTTAGGTATTAATAAAATCCTTAATTCTTCACTTGCTACTTCAATAGCTTCGTTTAGTTCAGCGATTTCCATTTTTGCCATTTCTTTAAAATCATCATCACTAGAAGGGTCTTCTAGCATTTCTTTAATATCTGCAAGCTCTTCTTTAGAAGATTTGTATTCTTTATATTTATTAACGATTGGCTCAATTGTAGACATCTCCTTAACAAGTTTTTTCCACTCATTTTGGTTAGAGATGACTTCTGGGTCAGAAACTTTTAAACCAAGTTCTTCATACTTCTTTTCTATAAAATCCAATTTATCAAACATTTTTCTAATCTCCTCGATTAATTAATTAACAATTTATATTAACATAACATGTGAAAACTTTCAACACATAGCAAAAACCATGAAAATAGCCCATTGCAAGCAAACGTATAATGTATACATACATTGCTATTCATTTTTGTAATATAATTTTAACAATAATAATGCAAAACAAGGTTGCAATACTTATGAAAATGTTGTATATATTTAATATTAGCGATTAATCGAAACAGAAACATTTTTTCTAAAATGGAACAGAATATTCATTAGTTGTTGTAGAAATAATTCTAGGAGGAAAAAAAGCAAAAGCCGTATTATAGATAAAAATAAAGAGAAATACGGAAGAAAAAACAATACGATAGGGTCAATAGTAATTAATAGATTCAAAAAAGAGAGAGAAATAATTAGATAATGGAAAGAAGATGATGAGAAGATGGAAAACCATTTAGAATTTGTTTTCCACATTGGAATATTACTATTAGCAGCAAATATCGGAGGTTTAATTAGTAAAAAACTAAAACAACCTGCAGTACTTGGCCAAATCATAGCCGGGATTATTCTTGGTCTTGGATTTATGGAAAAAACTGAGTTCATTGCAGAAATCTCTGAGATAGGCGTAATATTTCTAATGTTTATTGCAGGACTTGAGACGGACGTAGACGAATTAAGAGAAACCGGAAAGTCATCTGCAACAGTAGCCATATTAGGCGTAATAGTGCCAATGGGACTTGTAAGTGGTGCAGCATATTTATTAACAGGCGATATTATAAGCAGTCTTATCGTAGGATTAATTTCTATTGCAACAAGTGTTAGTATATCTGTTCAAACACTAAAAGAAATAAAGTTTTTAAGATCAAAGCAAGGTGTAACTATTTTAGGAGCAGCAATCATAGATGATATAATCGGTGTAATATTACTGACATTAATCATTGGGGTTGCAAAACCAGGAGCAAACTCAGGCGTAGCCGCACTTATAATTAATATTATTGTAGTGTTCTTGGTAATAATTATTGTAGGATTAATCATAACAAAAGTATTTGCGAGAATGAAAATGTTTGCAAACTTTAAAGATAAAATCGTAGGATTTGCATTAGTATTATGTTTAATCTTAGCGTTTGTATCAGAAGAGTTTGGAGTAGCTGCAATTACAGGGGCATATTTTTCAGGTGTAATATTCTCAATGACACCTTTATCACACAAAATTGCTCACGATGTACAAACCATGTCAGACAATTTCTTCACACCAATATTCTTTGCAGCAATAGGATTAGGCGTAGAATTAGGTGCTATATCTGAAGGTATTGCATTTAGTTTAATCATGTTAGTGCTAGGAATAATTGGAAAAGTAGTAGGTTGTGGATTTGGAGCAAGAGTAACAGGGTTTAACAAAGCCCAATCATTGCAAATTGGTATCGGAATGGTACCAAGAGCTGAGGTATCATTGATTATTGCAAACTTAGGTTTATCAATGCACTTAATCAGTGAGCAAATATTCTCATCGGCGATTGTACTTGTAATAGCAACAACGTTAGTAACGCCACCATTATTAAAAGCATCATTTAAAAATGAGCCAAGGTTAGGGAGAGGCTAAACGACAAATAAGATAATATCAGAAACTCAATATCATTAAGTATATTGAGTTTCTTTCATATATACGCCTATAGCGAAGTCTTGCCATAAGAGTCTGGAGACCTTGATGGGCGCCAGAACTTATTCAATTATAGATAGTCTATGATTGTTATAAGTGGTATAATAAAGAAAACAAGGGAACAAAGAATGAAAACATATAAATATAACGCAAGAAATTCAGAAAACCAAATAGATGAAAAACAAATAAACTGTGCAGCCGTTATACTAAAAAATGGTGGGACAGTGGCTTTTCCAACAGAAACAGTCTATGGATTAGGAGCCAATGCTTTAGATGAAGATGCAATAAAAAAAATCTTTAAAGCAAAAGGTCGCCCTAGTGATAATCCACTCATAGTACATATTGCAGATACAAATGATTTAATGTATTTAACAGATCATATTCCACAAAAAGCATCCCAACTAATTAAAGATTTTTGGCCAGGGCCATTAACAATTATATTTGAAAAAAAAGAAAACATATCACCAAAAGTCACAGGAAATCTACCTACGATTGCTATTCGTATGCCATCAAATGAAGTGGCATTAGCTCTTATAAAAAAATCAGGGGTACCAGTTGCGGCGCCAAGTGCCAATATATCAGGAAAACCTAGCCCCACAAAAGCAGAGCATGTAGTAGAGGATTTATACGGTAGAGTAGATGGAATAGTAATTGGAGAAGATTGTGAAGTTGGACTAGAATCAACAGTTATTGATTTAACAGTGGAACCGCCGATTATTCTAAGGCCAGGACTAGTAACAAAAGAAGAAATAGAAGAAAGTATCGGCTGTGTGTGTGTGGACCATGGTATTGAAAGCAAAACCGATGAAGCGCCGAAAGCGCCAGGCATGAAATATACGCATTATTCTCCAAAGGCAAAAGTAATTGTTTTTGAAGGGGATATAACTAATATAATAAATAAAATCAACGAAATAAAAGAGGTAGAAGAAAAAGAGGGATATATAGTTGGTGTATTAGCCTCAGAGGAAACCAGTCATCATTATTCAGGTCATGTAATGACAATTGGCAGTAGAGAAAAAATGACAACAGTAGCAAAATTGTTATTCCATGCACTTAGAAGTTTTGATAAAACAAATGTGGATATAATTCTCGCTGAATCATTTGATAAAGAAGGCATTGGCCTAGCAGTAATGAATCGAATGATAAAATCAGCAGGTTATAACATTATTCATGTAGGGAGTGAGTAATATGAAAAAAGTGATATTTGTTTGTACAGAAAATACGTGTAGAAGCCCAATTGCAGAAGGCATATTTCGAAAAGTTGTAGCAGAACGTGGTATACAACTCGAAATATTGTCAGCTGGTATTTTTGCAAGGGCAGGTCAGACTGCATCAAAAGAGGCGGTGCAAGTATCCTTAGAAAAAGGAATCGACATATCAAAACATCAGGCTATCGCCCTAGACCATGAAATAATGGCATCTGCAGACTTGATTATCACAATGACAGATAAGCAAAAGAGCCTTGTAGAAGGCATCTGTCCTGATTATGAAGAAAAGATATATACTTTAAAAGAATTTAATGGAAAAGAAATTAAAGAGCTAAACATAAAAGATCCACTAGGTGGAGATGTTTTGGCCTATAGAAATTGTGCAAATGAGTTAGAGTGTGAGCTAGAATTGTTTGCAGAAATAATACATAAAGAAAACAAGAAAAATAATCTATAAATGACATGCATATCATCTTGACTTTACAGATGGATTTCATTAGAATGTAATGAGATATTTTGCAAGGATAAAAAACAGGAGGAACCTAAATTGAAAATAGCATTAGCAAGTGACCACGGTGGTATAGAATTAAAAGATGAAATAAAGAAATATTTACTAGACAATAATTATGATGTTATGGATTTAGGCGTTAATTCAACTGATTCAGTTGATTATCCTGAGTATGGCGAAAAAGCAGCATTGGCAGTAGTAAATGATGCGTGTGAAAAAGCAATAATATGTTGCGGCACAGGTATCGGTATCTCAATTGCTGCAAACAAAGTAAAAGGTGCAAGATGTGCAGTCGTATCTGATGTGTTCTCAGCAAAAATGTCTAGGGCACATAACGATGCAAATATGTTATCTCTTGGTGGACGCGTAGTAGGCAAAGGTTTAGCGCTTGAAATCGTAGAGGCGTGGTTGTCGACTTCATTTGAAGGCGGCCGACACAGTAGAAGAGTTGACTTAATTTCTAAAATTGAAAAGTAATTGATAGTAATGAGTGAGAAACATTTTTGTTTTTCACTTTTTTATAGTACAAAAATGGAAGGGAGAATTATAAAATGAGTAAAGTAGTAGTAATGGATCATCCTTTAATTCAACACAAAATAACACTAATGAGAAAAGTGGAAACAGGGTCAAAAGATTTCAGAGAGCTAGTAAACGAAGTAGCAGCATTAATGGCGTTCGAAGTTACAAGAGATTTACCTCTTGAAGAAGTTGAAATAGACACACCATTATGTAAAATGAAATCAAAAGTATTAGCAGGAGAAAAAATAGGGATAGTACCTATCTTAAGAGCAGGACTTGGAATGGTAGAAGGAATCATGAACTTAATTCCAACTGCAAGAGTAGGACATGTTGGTCTTTATAGAGACCCAGAAACATTGCAACCAGTTGAGTATTACTGTAAAATGCCTGCGGACATAGCAGAAAGAGAATTAATAGTAGTAGACCCTATGTTAGCGACAGGTGGATCAGCAATAGCAGCTATTCAATTTATAAAAGATAGAGGCGCTAAAAACATTAAGTTCATGTGTCTAATTGCTGCACCAGAAGGAATAGAAGCAGTACAAAATGCACACCCTGATGTAGATATATATGTAGCAGCAAAAGATAGTCATTTAAATGACCATGCTTATATCATTCCAGGACTTGGAGATGCAGGCGACAGATTATATGGAACAAAATAGAACGAAAAAATAAATGAAACAGTAAACAAAGGGACAGGGCTTCCGTTTAAGCGTAAACGGAAGCCCTGTCCTTTTGTTTACACTAACAACAAGCACAAACGTGCAAATGCACAAACAAACCTCTTTACTAGACTAAAGTTTAGTGGTATAGTATGTTTAATTTATCCAAAGATAGATGGAGGAAAAAGATGAAAATAAGTGAATTATTTAAACAAAAGGACACACTACTATCCTTTGAAATATTCCCACCCCAAAAAGATTCTGGTCTAGAGACTATATATAAGACCATAGAAGATTTAAAAGATTTGTCACCAGACTTTATCAGCGTAACATATGGTGCAGGAGGCTCATCAAAAGATAAGACTGTAGAGATAGCAAAAAAAATAAAAAATGACTATAAAATAGAGACATTAGCTCATTTAACCTGTATTGCATCTACAGCAAATGAAATTGAAGAAATAACAAAAGAACTACAAAGAAATAATATTAATAATATATTAGCTATGCGCGGCGATTTTCCAGATGACCCAGATTTTAAGTTTCCCGATCCTTTGCATTATACCTATGCAAAAGATTTAATCTCGCAAATGAGGGGCAATGAAGGACTTTCTATAGGTGCAGCATGTTATCCAGAAGGACATGTAGAATGTGAAAATAAAATTCAAGATATAAAATATTTAAAACAAAAAGTTGATTCAGGAGCAGATTTTTTAATATCTCAATTGTTTTTTGACAACGAATTGTTTTACCAGTTCATGGAACAAATAGATTTAGCAGGAATAAATATACCAGTATCTGCAGGAATTATGCCTGTATTAAATGCTAACCAAATATATCGCATACAGAAGCTGTCAGGTGCTAGCTTGCCGAAGAAATTTGTTCGTATATTGGACAAATATGCACACAATCCTGAAGCCTTAAAAGAAGCAGGTGAAGCATATGCCTTAGAACAAATCATCGATTTGATGGCATGGGGAGTAGACGGAATCCATTTATATACAATGAACAAACCAGATACAGCTAGAAAAATAGCAAAAAGCATAGAATCGATTCGAAAAATATCTGAAAAATAGAGGTGATTTCATGAATATAAAATCAAGGCTAAGCCAAGATTTGCTGATATTTGATGGGGCCATGGGAACCATGCTTCAAAAAAATGGGCTAGAAGTTGGAGAACTTCCAGAACTATTCAATTTCACAAATAAGGAGATTATATCTAAAATACATCAAGAGTATGTATTAGCAGGTGCAGATATAATAACGACAAATACATTTGGTGCAAATAAATACAAATTAAAAGATAGCGGCTATACAGTTTCCGAAGTAGTAAAACAAGCAGTAGATATTGCAAAAGAAGCAGCCAATAAAAAGGCGTATGTAGCGCTAGATGTTGGGCCTAGCGGAAAAATGATGAAACCTTCGGGAGAGCTATCTTTTGACCAGGCATATGAGTTAATAAAAGAGCAAGTAATAGCAGGGGAAGATGCAGACTTAGTATTAATGGAGACATTTTCAGATTTGCACGAAGCAAAAGCAGGTATTTTGGCAGTGAAAGAAAACAGTGATTTGCCTGTGTTTTGTTCAATGACATTCCAAGAAGATGGAAGAACATTAATGGGGACAGATCCATTAACAGCTGTTAATGTACTACAAGATTTGGGGCTAGATGCTATTGGTATTAATTGTTCTTTAGGTCCGAATCAATTGCTTCCAATAATTGAAGAAATGTTGAAATATGCCACAATACCAGTGTTTGTTCAGCCAAATGCAGGGCTACCCCATATAGTAGATGGAGAGACCTGTTTTGAGATAGACATTGAAGAATACGTAGAAGCTATAGAAAAAATGATCGATTTAGGGGTGCATGTAGTAGGTGGATGTTGCGGTACAAATCCAGAGTTTATAAAAGCCCTCAAAAATAAAGTAGGTCATATCAAGCCAAAGCAAATAACAGCACAACCAATAACGGCAGTTAGTTCATCGACTAAGACCGTTATCTTAGATAACAGAGTCCGTATAATAGGTGAAAGAATAAACCCCACAGGAAAGAAGAAGTTAAAAGAGGCATTGAAGGCAAAGAATATAACATACATTATTGATGAAGCTATCTCACAAAAAGAATGTGGTGCAGATATATTAGATGTAAATATGGGGCTACCTGAAATCGATGAAAAAGAAATGATGTGTTTAGCTATAGAAAAAATATCGGAGGCGGTAGACTTACCCCTTCAAATTGATAGCACATCAAAAGAAGTCATAGAGGCAGCAGCAAGAATATACAATGGAAAGCCATTGATCAATTCAGTAAATGGAAAAGATAGTAGCATAAATGAAGTGCTACCTATAGCAAAGAAATATGGCGCGTGCCTAATAGCCCTCACATTAGATGATAAAGGTTTGCCAGATACAGCAGAGCAGCGAATGGACATAGCAGACAAAATTGTCAAACATGCAAATGAATATGGGATCAATACAAAAAAACTAATATTTGATTGCCTAACATTAACGGTTGCGGCTCAACAAGATGCAGCAATAGCGACATTGGATGCGTTAAAAGCTATCAAAGAAAAATATGATGTAAAAACAACACTTGGTGCAAGCAACATCTCTTTTGGTCTTCCAAATAGAAAAATAGTAAATAGAACATTCATGGCAGTTGCTCTATCTTATGGATTAGATGCTCCAATAACAGACCCAACAGAAAAAGAACTAGTTGAAACAATAAAAGCATATGAAGCACTATCAATGAAAGATGTGGGATCAAAAGACTATGTAGCATATTTTGAAAATCAAGAGATCAAGTCGGAAGATATAAAAATAAAAGAAGACAAACAGATTGGTATTAAAGATTCAATAATAAATGGTAAAATTGAGACCGTTGAAGAAGCAACAAAAAAAGCATTGGAAGAAGATGCAGCATTAGAAATAGTAAATAAAATGATAATACCAGCCCTTGAAGAAGTTGGGTTGCGATATGAAAAAGGAAAAATATTTTTACCTCAATTAATAAAATCTGCAGAAACATCAAAGAAAGTATTTGAAATACTAAAGCAAAACATCAAAAGTGGCGAAGAAAGCTTGTCTTATGGTAAAATAGCAATGGCGACAGTTAAGGGAGATATACACGATATAGGTAAAAACATCGTCAATACACTTCTCGAAAACTATGGATATGAAGTCATAGATTTGGGAAAAGATGTATCAGTAGAAACCATAGTCAAAGCAGTAAAAGAGCAGAACATAAAATTAGTAGGATTAAGCGCATTGATGACAACAACAGTCATGAGCATGGAAGATACTATAAAGGCACTAAGAAAAGAGTGTCCTGGTTGTAAAGTGATGGTTGGTGGCGCAGTATTAAACCAAGAATATGCAGACCAAATAGATGCAGATTATTACTGTAAAGATGCAATGGGTGCAGTTTTAGTAGCAAAAGAAGTTTTAAGATTATCAGAGAAGAATTGAGGGAAAGTATGAGACCAGATTGGGAAACATATTTTATAGAAATAGCAGAAGTTGCAAAAAAAAGATCGACATGTATGCGCCGACAAGTAGGTGCTGTTATCGTAAAAGATAATCGCGTTTTAGCAACTGGTTACAATGGTGTACCGTCGGGTATAAAACATTGCGATGTAGAAGGTTGTTTAAGGGACCAAATGAATATACCGTCGGGTGAAAGACACGAACTATGTAAAGGGCTACATGCAGAGCAAAACGCAATAATTCAAGCAGCAAAGTACGGCGTAAATATAACAGACGCTGTATTGTACTGTACAAATCAGCCTTGTATATTATGCGCAAAAATGATAATAAACGCAGGAATAAAAAAGATAGTATACAAAGGCCCCTACCCAGACGAGCTAGCACTAAGTTTGTTAAAAGAAGCAAAAATTGAAGTAAAAGTAATCGAATAGATATTGTACGTGAACAAAAGCCCCGGCCTTCCGTTTAAGCATAAACGGAAGGCCGGGGCTTTTGTTCACGTAACTATTAAAAACTATTCATTATTCACTAGATTCAGAGTGGATGGGGATGTTGTCGGTGGTTTTCCGTTGGCGTCCCCGTAACGATTCCACATAACAATAATACAAACACGCACTAATTTTGAAAACAATGTAGCTATTAATCTAAAAAAAACAAAAAATTGAGAACCAAATTTTCACAAAAAATTTTATCTTATATCTTTTATCTCTTATCTATAATATACCTTTTTCAGAAAACATTTTTTAATAGTCATAGTCTAAAACTTCTGTTAAAATAGATGTGGAGATTAAGTGAGGATGGAGATTAAATGGAAAATTATATAGATTTTATAATAGTATTTGCAATAGGCGTAATAGCATCATATATACTTACACCAATAGCAAAAAAAATAGCAATAAAAGTAGGCGCAATAGATATACCAAAAGACAATAGACGTGTTCATAAAAACCCTATTCCAAGACTGGGTGGCTTGGCTATTTATGCAGGAACAATGTTGGGCATTATATATATTGGAAACTTTTCAAAAGAAATTATAGGCCTGCTAATAGGTAGTACAGTAATAGTTATAACAGGAATACTAGATGATGTATTACAATTGTCAGCAAAGTGGAAATTATTTTTTCAAATAATAGGCGCAGCAATACTTTATGGCTTTGGATATCGCATATCTTTTTTCGGAAATCCGTTTACGGGAGAGTATATATTCTTTCCAGCTATAGTTAGCCTGATTATTACAATCGTATGGATTGTTGGCATAACAAATACAATAAATTTAATAGATGGATTAGATGGGCTAGCCGCGGGTGTAGCTGTAATAGCGTCGGCGTCCTTAGCATATATAGCAATAATAAATAACAGACCGGATGCAGCGCTAATAACACTGGCTATTTGTGGTGGTGCTTTAGGGTTCTTGCCTCACAATTTTAATCCAGCAAAAATATTTATGGGCGATGCAGGCTCGTTGTTTTTAGGATACATGTTAGCAGCCGTATCTATTATGGGAACAATGAAAGGTGTAACAGCCATAGCAACAGTAGTACCTGTAATGGCATTAGGGCTACCGATATTTGATACAGCATTTGCCATATTAAGACGAATAATAAATAAGAAACCAATAATGGAAGCCGATAAAGGGCATCTACACCACAGAATATTATCAAGTGGAATGGGACATAAAAAAACAGTCATACTATTATATTCTTTAAGTGGCATACTTGGTGTGTCAGCTATACTCATTAACAGGCAGATGATATTGGATGCAGGCATACTTATACTATTTACATTGGCACTAGTATTTGTGTTTTCCCATGAGTCAGTAGAAGAAGAAATAGAGAGTGAGAAATAGATGAATAAAATCAAAGTTTTATCAATATTTGGTACAAGACCAGAAGCCATAAAAATGGCACCAATTGTGTTGAAGATGGAAGAAGATGACGCCATAGAATCAATAGTATGCGTTACAGCACAGCACAGAGAAATGCTAGATCAGGTGCTTGATTTATTTAAGATAGTGCCAGATTATGATTTAGATATTATGCAAAAGAATCAAACCCTAACTCAAATTACAGCTAGAGCGTTAGAGAAGCTAGACGGCGTAATAAGTGACTGCAAGCCAGATATTATACTGGTTCATGGGGATACAACAACAACATTTGTAGGTGCACTAGCCGCATTTTACCAACAAGTAAAAATTGGCCATGTAGAAGCAGGTCTTAGAACTTATAATAAATATGCACCATTTCCAGAGGAAATTAATAGACGTTTGACAACCAATGTGACAGATATTCATTTTGCACCAACAGAACTAAACAGAAAAAATCTAAACAGTGAAGGTATAGCTGATAATACAATATATACTGTAGGGAACTCTGTAATAGATGCACTATTGTTTGTAGCAAACAAGCCTTATGAATTTGAAGAGCCAGTGCTAAAAAAATTGGACTTTGAGACAAAGCGTGTGGTTACAGTAACCTGTCATAGACGAGAAAATCTTGGGGAAAATATGGAAAACATATTTAGTGCACTTCATGAGTTGGCTTCAGAATTTAGTGACATAGAAATTGTATATCCTGTACATTTAAATCCAAAAGTAAGAGATATTGCTAACAGGATACTAGAAAAAACAGATCGAGTACATTTAATAGAACCTTTAGAGTACCAACCTTTTGTTAACTTGCTTGCAAAATCTCATATATTAATAACCGACTCTGGGGGGATTCAAGAAGAAGCACCGTCCTTAGGAAAGCCAGTATTGGTAGTAAGAGAAGAAACAGAAAGGCCAGAAGCAATAGAAGCAGGGACGATAAAACTAGCAGGCGTTAAAAAAGAATCTATAGTAGAAAAAGCAAAAGCATTATTAACAAATCGAAATATCTATGAAAGCATGTCAAAAGCATCTAATCCATATGGAAACGGCACAAGTTCAGATCAAATAGTAGACATTATAAAAAAAGAAATCACAAAACAGTAATTGAAAATGAAAGTATCATGTATTAGAAAAAAATAAAGAAAATATGAGAAAGCTTTTGTATAAAGGCTTTCTCTTAGTATATTTATAAATAAAACATTTTTTTCACAAAGTCTGTTTTTTTATTACTTTGTAAAAACCACGTACGATAAAGGGTTGAAAAACGAACATTGTACATGAATATTGAGCAAAGTAATATAACAGAAAATTCGCTCAGAACAAAATCAGACAATTATCTTAAGAAAAAATGAAAAACAAAGCAAATGTAACGTTTTACATGGATGAAAATGTTGAAAATTCAATGGAACAAATGGTGTTTTGCATTGTGAAACGACCATGTATACCTATACTTTTCTATTGAATAATTATTTGTGAGATAGTATAATAGTAAAAATCTCGTTATTCTTTTAACAAATAATGTATTTAAGATTAGAGTGATTTAAAGAAACAAAAGCGAGGAATAACAGATGCCTAACCATAATATTTCCATATTCAAGAATTTAGCACTTATTACACATCTCGGTATATTAATGACTTTACCAATTTTTGGTGGTGTTTTTTTAGGAAACTGGATAGATAAAAAACTAGGAACCGGCAATATATTTCTACTTATACTAGTAGTTATAGGCGTTGCATCAGGTTTTGTTAACGTATATAAAGTTGTCATGAAAGACATAAGAAAAAAATCGCAATAAACAATGAAAGAAGAGAAACTACAGATGAATGAAACACTAGAATTAAGAATGAAAATTTTTAAATACACAATAATATTAAGTATAATTATTGGTATAGGTTCAATCTTTGCACTAAATGAGCCGATACCTTTCTTGTATGGTCTTGCATTTGGAACGCTAATGAGTATACTGAACTTTTCTTTATTAGCAAAAACAGTAGAAAAAGCAGTAACAATGGATCCTGAAAAGGCCAAGTTATATATGACATCAAGGTATTCAATTAGATTCTTTTTATATGGCGTAGTGTTGTTTGTATCAATACAAGCACCGTATATTAATGTTTTAGGTACAATTGTTGGAATATTATCTATTAAGGCAATAATATATGCAATAAATATTTTCAATGATAAAGAATATTTTAAAAGAATCTGGCGAAGTGGTAAGAGAAGCAAATAAACATATAATAATGTTGTTAATTTAGCTCTTATAAAATAGATAGATAGAAGGAGAAACTATTTTAAAAGAAACAGAAAAAATATAGAAAGGAGGAGGAATGTGAATACTAACTTTGGTCCAAAGATAATATTTGAACTACCTGGTGGTATACCAGTAACGGAAACAGTTGTTAATACTTGGATAATAATGGCATTACTAGTTGTAATTTCCCTATTAGCTGTAAAACGTTTAGAACGTGTACCATCTGGGTCTCAAAATGCTACTGAAATGGTAGTTGATATGGTATATGGTCTTACCGAACAAGGTATGGGACGTGATAAGCTTGGATTTGCGCCTTATGTTGGAACACTAATGATATATTTAGTTTTCGCCAACTTATGGGGACTAATCGGACTTAGACCGCCGACAGCAGATGTAAACACAACTTTTGCATTATCCTTACTGACCTTCTTTATGATTCATTTCTTCGGCTTTAAAAGAAAAGGCGTGGGTTATTTAAAAGGATTCGCAGAACCAGTTGCAGTAATGCTACCGATGAACTTAATTAGTGAAGCAGCTACACCTATCTCATTAGCTTTCCGTTTATTCGGAAATATAATTGGTGGAGTAATCATTATGGGGTTATTATACGGAGCACTAGCAGGGTTAAGCGCAAAGTTAGGATTAAATGTACTAGTTTTTCAAGCCGGGATACCAGTAATATTTCATGCGTATTTTGATATCTTTTCAGGTGTGTTACAGTCATTTATATTTGTCATGTTAACAATGGTATTTGTTTCTATGGCAATGGATTAATACAAAAAATAGGATAGGAGGTTGAAAAATGGAATTTAACGATTTCTTTACAACTTTTATCAATTGGCTTCTATCCTTCGATGCGAAAGCACTTATTTTGGCCTTTTCAGCAATAGGCGCAGGAATAGCAATGATTGCAGGAATAGGACCGGGAATAGGGCAAGGCTATGCGGCAGGCATGGGCGCACAAGTAACAAGTGAAAACCCAAAAGACTCGAAAGACTCAATAATGGTAATGTTATTAGGCGCTGGTATTGCAGAAACATCAGGAATACTATCACTAGTAGTCGCACTAATATTACTATTTGGTAATCCACTCATTAAAATTGATGGAGATCCACTTGTACTTGCGGTATCAGCAATAGGTGCCGGACTAGCAATGGTTGCAGGAATAGGTCCAGGAATAGGACAAGGATATGCAGCTGGAAAAGGCGCTGAAGCTTCAAACCACAATAAAGAAGCTTCAAAGTCTTCAATGCTTGTTATGTTATTAGGATCAGCAGTTGCGCAAACATCAGGAATATTCTCATTGGTTGTTGCGTTACTTATGATATATGCAAACCCACTAGCTACACTCGAAGGAAATCAGTTGGTACTTGCAGCATCGACTATAGCGGCAGGAACTGCAATGATGGCAGGGATTGGCCCAGGAATTGGTCAGGGATATGCAGCAGGAAAATGTACAGAGGCAGTAAGCATCAACCCTGATGGCTCGAGAAGTGCAACGCTTGTAATGTTATTAGGACAAGCAGTCGCACAAACATCAGGTGTATTCTCGTTAGTAATAGCGTTATTACTATTGTATGCTAACCCACTTGTTACGACAGATGGTGTAACAATTATATTGGCAGCATCAGCAATAGGCGCAGGACTAGCAATGGTAGCAGGAATTGGTCCTGGATTAGGACAAGGATATGCAGCTGGTAAAGGAACAGAAGCTGTAGGAAAAAGACCTGCTCAGCAACCACTTGTAGTTAAAACAATGATTTTAGGACAAGCAGTTGCACAAACAACAGGTATATACGGGCTAATCATAGCTATCGTATTATTATTTGCAAACCCTTTATTAACATTAATATAGGATAATAACAAAAAAAGAAAAAACGTTAAAGACGTTATCAAATTATTGATACTGGAGGTAATAAAATGGAACCTATCACAGGAAAAGCATTAATATTAGCATGTTCAGCAATAGGTGCTGGATTAGCAATGATCGCAGGAATCGGACCTGGAATCGGACAAGGATTCGCAGCAGGTAAAGGTGCAGAAGGTGTTGGAAAACAACCTGAAGCCCAAGGAGATATTATTAGAACGATGTTATTAGGTGCAGCTGTTGCGGAGACAACAGGTATCTACGGATTAATTGTTGCACTTATTCTTCTTTTCGCAAACCCACTAATCAAATTAATCTAATTAATTTAGGTGGTAACGAATAATTTAAACAGAAAGGAGGAAGTGCATCATGACAGTTTACACAGGATTAGTTGAATTTGGATGGACATTTGTATTTCAAGTTGTCAACTTCTTGGTAATATTTTTACTTTTGAAGAAGTTTTTATTCAAGCCTGTACGTAAGGCAATGATGGATAGACAACAAGGTATAGAAGATACAATCAACGAAGCAGATCAAATCAAAAACGACGCACTTGCTTTCAAAGCAGAGTATGAAGAGAAATTAGAAAATATAAAATCTGAGGGAAGAGAAATACTGAAGACAACACGCGCAAAAGCAGATGATAATGCACGTGAAATCGTAAATGACGCCCAAGATAGAGCCGCAAGTATTATTAAGCACGGTGAAGAAGAAATCGCTAGAGAAAATATAAAGGCGATGAATGAGTTGAAAGACCAAGTAGCTTCTATCGCTATACTTGCAGCAGAAAAAGTACTAGAAAAGCAAATCGATGAGACGCAGCATGATGAAATGATCAAAAAATTTGTTGAAGAGGTAGGGGAAAAAGAATGGCAGAGTTAGTAGCTATTACCTATGGTAAAGCATTATATGATGTTGCTCTTGAACTTGACAAAATAGACGAATTTCTTGATGAAATGGATTATGTAAAAGCTGTTTTTGAAATGGAGAATGATTTTTTCAGTCTATATACATCACCACTTATCAATAAGCAAGATAAGAAAAAGGTTATCAGCGATGTATTTACTGGAAAGATAAGCGCAGAAGTTTTAAATTTCTTAAATATACTATTAGATAAAAAACGTTCAATAAATTTCAAAGAAATTGCTGAGGAATATACAAAACTTGCATTCACGCACAACAATATGGTGCAAGGGACAGTTTATTCAGCTATAAGTCTTAGAGAAGAGCAAATTGAAGCGTTAGAAAACAAAATGACCGTCATTACAAAAAAGACAGTGAAGCTAGACCAGGTCATTGAAGAATCGCTAATAGGCGGTTTAAAGGTTAAAATTGGCGATCGCGTGATTGATTATACCTTACAAAACAAATTAAAAGAAATGAAAGAAGTTATTGACAGTACTATTGTATAAAGAGAAAAACTTATAACTGAATTTAGAAAGGGTGATCCTTATGAATCTAAGACCCGAAGAGATAAGTTCTGTGATTAAAGCTCAGATTAAAAATTATGAGAATAAAATCAACGTATCAGATACTGGAACTGTAATACAGGTAGGTGACGGTATTGCAAGAATTCACGGGCTAGAAAAGTGTATGGCTGGAGAATTACTAGAATTCCCTGGTGAAATATTTGGTATGGCACTAAACCTAGAAGAAGACAATGTTGGTGCTGTATTAATGGGTTCTGATGAACATATCAAAGAAGGCGATGTAGTAAAACCAACAGGAAGAGTAGTAGAAGTTCCTGTAGGAGATGAATTAGTAGGAAGAGTAGTAAATGCATTAGGTCAACCAATAGATGGTAAAGGGCCAATAAAAACAGATAAATTTAGACCAGTTGAATCAGAGGCGCCAGGTGTTATCGAAAGAAAATCCGTAAGTGTTCCACTTCAAACAGGTATAAAAGCAATTGACTCAATGATTCCAATTGGAAGAGGCCAAAGAGAGTTAATTATCGGAGATAGACAAACTGGAAAGACCGCCATAGCAGTAGATACAATCATCAACCAAAAAGAAGAAGATGTAATTTGTATTTATGTAGCTATTGGGCAAAAGAAATCTACAGTAGCACAAATTGTACAAACATTAGAAAATAATGATGCAATGGATTATACGATTATCGTATCAGCTACAGCTAGTGACATGGCACCACTTCAATATATTGCTCCATATGCAGGTTGTGCAATGGGTGAAGAGTTCATGTATCAAGGAAAAGACGTACTAATAATATATGATGACTTATCAAAGCATGCGGTAGCATACAGAGCCATGTCATTGTTATTAAGAAGACCACCAGGGCGTGAAGCTTATCCTGGAGATGTTTTCTACCTACACAGTAGATTACTAGAAAGAGCAGCAAGATTAAGTGACGAGCAAGGTGGTGGATCAATTACAGCATTGCCAATAATTGAGACACAGGCTGGAGACGTTGCTGCATATATACCAACAAATGTTATCTCAATCACAGATGGACAGATATTCCTTGAGTCAGAGTTATTTTTCTCAGGCCAAAGACCAGCTGTAAACTCTGGTATTTCTGTATC